>Ga0207748_1000082_pt1 | contig 93886 bp, 80 predicted proteins | sample HigsolmetaGSP13D_FD_184841 | JGI IMG/M metagenome (GOLD analysis project Ga0207748, IMG submission 184841) | High solid enriched microbial communities from the Joint BioEnergy Institute, USA - SP1-3-D (SPAdes) | ecosystem: Engineered > Bioreactor > SSF (Solid state fermentation) > Aerobic >...
CCCCCTCGCCGCCACTCGTCCTGAGAGACGACGGTCGACGGAACGGCCTTGACTCCGGTGGGCCAAGGCCAACATTTTGATTACCCCGCGGGAGACGTTCAGGGACGGTTCGAGGAACGAAGGACTGAGCGGGAGAGAGTTGTCTCTCCCTGCTCGCGGGCGGGAAAGACGCCGAGGAGGAGGAAAAAAAACAGACTTAAGGTCTTTTTGTTGAGTCGCCTCCAGGAGTGAGGCGAGAAGGCGTCCACCATGAAGTTCGGACGTAACCTCCCGCGCAATGTTGTCCCAGAGTGGAGCTCGTCGTACATCAAGTACAAGGCGCTGAAGAAGCTCATCAAATCCGCCGCTGAGGATATCAAGGAGGGGAAAGAGGCTGATCTTGCTGGTAAGCAATGATTCATATCCATCTGTCGAGCGTGACTCTTTAGAGGGGGGCATTCTTGCTGACTTGTTATTGCCTAGGATTCTTTTACACTCTCGACCGAAATCTCGAGGATGTTGACTATTTCTACAATAAGAAATTCGCGGATTTCTCCCGCCGGCTGAAGCTGCTCGAGGACCGATATGGACACTCGATGGTTGGGCGTCAGCATCTGGACGAGGAGGACGTGGAGGACCTCTTGGCTGCCTTGCTCGAGCTGCGTGGTCAGTTCCGCAAGCTGCAATGGTACGGAGAGGTCAACCGTCGCGGCTTCATCAAGATCACCAAGAAGTTGGATAAGAAAATCCCTGGGGCTCATGCGCAGAAGCGATATCTCGAGACAAAGGTCGATCCGTCGCCGTTTGCTACCAACGCTCGCCTGTTCGAGTCCGTGAAGAGGATAAATGACTGGCTGTCTGTCCTTGGGGACCAGAAGGGCTCGGACGATGCAAGCTCGATCCATTCCTCCCACTCCTTGAAGAAAGTTTCTTCCCGTCCTATCCTGAACCTCCCATCCAGCTTGCTGATCGCTGTCGATGAAGCGCTCCGCAAGGATGATACACACGTTTTGCTCGAGCTTCTCGAGACGCTGAAGATTGCGGCTGACGAGTTGGGCGATTCGATCTACCCCAAGGTTCAGAAGAATCTTCTACAGCGAGCTATTTTCTGTCGTGCAAAGTCCTGCATCACCGCGCTTCTCGGGAAGATTGACAGCCTTGACGAAGATGATGATATCAACAAGCGCAACTGCATCCACCGACTGGTCATCTCCATTGGCAGATCGCAGTCCACTACGGATTCGGAGCAGTCCGCTTCAATGGTTCTTGACTTCCCTGTCGAGACTACCAACTACATCACACCTGCTGCCCATCCTACCTTGCAACCGCCCCGCCCCGTGGTGAAGGAATCCAGTCAACCACAGCTGCTCAGCAGGGATGATCCAGCCGTCTCGCTCTTGCAGCATCTGTTGGGCCAACTTCGTCCTCATCAGAGGGGAGCTTTGCTTGCCAAGGATCTCTCCGGCCGCACCCCCCTTCACTACGGTGCTCAGTATGGCTTCAAAGTTGTCTGCGAAATCATTATAGAACACCTGCAAGCGTGGGATATGTTCGACGTCAGCGAGGGGATTGACGGCCCGTCGTGGCAAGACAACGAGGGTTGGGCTCCACTGCACCTGAGTGTGGTTGGTGGACACCCGTTGACCACTCGAGCTCTTCTCGACGCGGAGAACTGGAAGGGCGCCAACAAAGATAAGGCGAAAATAAGGAAGAATGTTTCCAAGACCAGTGCCGTACTGGCCCTTGCGACTAAGGCGAACTTTGTCGATATCGTTCAACTCCTCGTTGACGCGGGGGTTGACATCAATTATCAGGACGAACAGGGTGAGACTGCCCTCCACGTTGCGGCCCGCTTTGGCCACGATAAGTGCGCAAAGATCTTGCTGGAGGGCACCAAGGACCAAAAAGCGGACACCGAAATCGCTGAGTACACGTACTCTTGGACTCCTCTTTTCATCGCCTGCGTTGATGGGTCACTTGGCGTCGTGGAATTACTGATAGAGGCTGGGGCTGATCTCGAAAGATGCGACTCCTCCGGTTGGACAGCTAAAGAGCATGCGGCCCTCAGGGGGCATCTCGACATCGCGAGACGTCTGGCAGAAGTTACCCCGGCTCCAGAACTCACGGAAGCTGAGCCTAGCATTCCCGTGCCTACCTCGTCTTCACCACCGCAGTCGTCATTGATTGAGCGGAAGTCGAATGGTTCTTCGACCGGCGGGAGTTCTGGCTCCCGAACTCCCGAACCTATTAAGTCTTTTGGACACCGGTACCTCACCGATGAAAGTATGATCCTCGTCAGTCTTGGCACCATGGACATGCGGAAGCCTATTCAAGCAGTGAACCTCGACCGTATCCCCATGGCTAATGCTCACTCCACTCAGCTTGACACCGCGCTGTCTATCGTCGTTTCGGCCAGCGGAGCTCGCGGTGAGCCTGAGGTCATCGATCTTCCCATCCAGGAGAATATCTCGACAGAGCCGATAATATTCTACACCGCAGACGCCACCAAAGTTAGGCTCCTGTTCGATCTCATCCCCACTTACGCCGGTTCCAAGGATCAGGTCGTGGGCCGCGGGGTTGCACTGCTTTCCAGCATCAAGCCCAGCATCGGCTCTAACCGCATGAATCTGAAGGGCGACGTGACTGTGCCTATTGTCGCTGCCAACACCCTCGAGGTGATTGGCTCGGTAACGTTCAATTTCCTGATCATTACGCCCTTCAGCCACCCCAATATGTCCATCACAGAGAACCAAACGTACTGGAAGAAGAGTGTGACTTCGCCAATGGTTATCGGGCATCGAGGTGATTATAATCTTGTTTGTTTTCGTCTGTCCCTGTCTGGTATCCTAACCCATCTTTTTAAGGTCTCGGAAAGAACTTTGCAAGCCGCAAGTCTCTGCAGCTTGGAGAAAATACTATCCAGGTATGTCCACTCGTTTTTGAGATGATTACAGTTTCTAACATACCATACAGTCTTTCATCGCTGCAGCCAACTTGGGAGCATCATACGTTGAGGTAAGTTTTTTTATGACCCTTGAGCCTCAAGGTGCACAGAAGGCAGGCTGACCGTTTCTTAGTTCGGTATGCAATAGGTCTTGCCCCATGTCTATATGATCAATCAACTAATTTAAGTAGACGTCCAGTTGACGAAGGATCATGTCCCTGTGATCTACCACGACTTTCTCGTCAGTGAGACGGGCATTGATGCCCCGGTGCACACTCTCACTCTAGAACAGGTATGTCATCTTTCCTAATGGTCTTTATTTCTCGCTTCTGCTGATCAATCGAAGTTTCTCCAATTGAGTGAGAACCGTGCCACACGTCCGTCACGACCTACGTCGCCAGCTGTCATAGACTCCGGGAACGGTGTCCGAAACGGAGCTACGTCCCGGCAGCGATCGATGTCCGTCGGAGGATCTGACTATGATTCATCAGAGTTGAACGAGCGGATGAAGCACACTCGAGACTTCAAGAAGAAAGGTTTCAAAGGTAACACCCGCGGCAATCATATCCAGGCTCCATTTGCGACCCTGGAAGAGCTGTTCAAGAAACTACCCATGTCGGTCGGGTTCAACATTGAAATGAGTGAGTATCACTAGCCCCCAAACGACAGTTACGCGACGATCTGACATTGATGGCCAGAGTATCCCATGCTTCACGAAACCGAGGCAGAGGAGATGGATAGCTATGCCGTCGAACTCAACTCGTTCGTGGACACGGTGCTCACGAAGGTCTATGAACTGGGAAAGGGCCGCAACATGCTCTTTTCCAGCTTCAACCCTGACATTTGTCTCCTTCTCTCCTTCAAACAGCCTTCTATTCCGGTGCTGTTCTTGACAGATGCCGGGACAAGTCCTGTGGGTGATATACGCGCGAGTAGCTTGCAGGAAGCCATTCGCTTCGCGTCTAGGTGGAACCTCCTGGGCGTTGTTTCACATGCGGAGCCACTCGTCCTCTGCCCGCGTCTTGTCAGGGTTGTCAAGGAGTCCGGTCTCGTCTGCGTCTCATACGGCACCCTGAACAATGACACGGAGAACGTGAAGGTAAGAACATGATTTTAGCTCGACTTTGCAAAGGGAAAATTTTTGGCATGCTGACGGTATTTTTAAATAGCTCCAAGTCGCTGAAGGCATCGATGCCGTCATCGTCGACTCCGTGCTCGCCATCCGGAAAGGGCTCACGGAGCACCAGAGCAAAAATAACACCCCTGCGCCTTCACCTCGTCCTGGCCCGACGAGGGCGGGAGGCAGCACCGAGAGTCTTAAAGCAGCGATCCCGGCTCTAGAGCATATGGAACAGAAGGCAAACACTCTTCATGCCCCGCCTGCAATTGCACTTTCGAATTGAAGATCTGAGTTCTCGTCTGAAAGATCTAAAGTCATGATCTGAGTCTTGAGTCTTTTGGCATGTCTGGAACTTTGTCATGGCGATAACCCCTTCCGCGATCAGCAAACTTTCTATTCTGCATGAGGATCTCCAGGTGCATGAGCGAGTTTCTCATATATCCGCGGCTCCTTACCCGGAGCTGCCTGTCTGATCGGCCCTCTGTTTATTATTCTCTGTTTCTTACCTAATATTTCCCTTTTTTTTTCGAGTCGTTCAACCTCGGAATGTGGACGGTATCTTGATACGGCACACCCTCTAACTCAACTTTAACTCGACTTGATCTGCTTGGTTTATTGTCGGAATGAGGTTGGACTGCATAATACGAATGGCCGCATACGGTGTAGAAATATCCTGGTACATGCCAGGCCGCTATCAGCGAATACTTTGGAATCTTGCAGTCGTGGATCAGCTCTCACATTCGGCCTTCTTCCACAAGGGATATACTTGGGTGCGAATTTCTAACGACTACAGTCGGAAATAGATACCCCTCACGGAGGATCCTTAGAGTCATTTATATAGAGAGATCGGGGTTAATTAATCGAAGGGGAGATTAGCCTTGGACAGGTTGTCATACCAGTCCAATTGGCGCCCTTAAAAATCCTTATACCATAATCAATACTTGTCGAGCCCTCTTGTAATAATTTGATTTTTTTGGATAATAATTACTAACAGAGGATCTTGAAAGGTATCTCTTAGACTGGTTTCGGAATAGGGACTGGGAAATAGACAAAATAGAGCTGAACACGATCGTTCTGATCCCCCCATGACGCTACCAAGACCAACGACAACTGCCGTTTTCCTCTCCCACACTTTCTCTGTCCATCCCGAACCAAATCAGCTTGGTCGGCTTCTTCCCATAACCGTGATTACCATTAAATCAGACCACACGTCACACATCATATCATGTCATTATCAGACAGGTTCACATCAAACACCCATCCTTGATACTCGAGTGCAGCTCACTCATACCAACCCTTACACGCCGCCATTCACCACCGCCTTCTTTCTGCTGCTGAGAGCCTTTCCATTTGCCCTTCCCGTTGTTATTCTCCGGGCCGGGGCTGCTGGTGTTCCCTGTTGATGTCGAAGGAGCAGCCGACGATGATGATGAGATACGCTCGAAGGCAAAGACCTCGACCATCCACTCGTACCAGACCTTGCGGTGGTCGGTCTGGCGGTACATGGTCACGACGATATGGGAGTTGTCGGGGACGTAGAGGGGGGTCTAGATGGCGTCAGCATATGCCTTTTTTTTTTCCAGCGGAAGTAATGTATAGATGAATTCAACGGCTCACCTTCAGCGGGAAGTAAATGGGGAACCAGCTGATCATGCCGGGGCTCTTGGCGTCCATGGTAACCGGGTTCGTGGACAGTTCCACGTCGCCGTAGAGCACCGTCTCGAAGTACCCCGCCAGGCCATGGCAGACGCCGCGGTGCTGGCAGGGGAAGGTCAGCCGCGTCTGGCGCACGTTGTGCTCGTTCGAGACGGCCGACGTCGATGGCGATTGCGGGGTGATGTTCGGGTTCGGGTGTGAGAAGGACCACGCGGTCTGCACGATCGGGGTCGGGGGTTCGAGGATCGGAGGAGGCGTGGACATTGAGGAACGCGCGCCTCCTGCTCCAGCATTGTTGCTGCCGGTACTACCTGCGTGGTGATGGTGAGGAGGAGGAGGGCTGGAGAGCGAGGTAGAGGTCGCGGATGGTTGTTGAACTGTGGAGAGGTAGTCGATTGCATGGAGCATGACCACGTACGGAGTCTCCGGGGCTGCTGGGTTCGACACGCTCTGGGCCGAGATGTCGGCATGCAGCTTCGGCGCGGCGATGGGTGTGAGGTGGGCCGAGTACGAAGCTGGGATGGAGATCCCGTGCACAGGGTTGAGGAGGTGGGTGACGCCGTCCAGGCATTCGGGAGATAGCTCGTTGTCGCCGAAGGAGCCCAGGAGCTCAGAGACGAGGATGTCAATGGGGGTGTGGGTGAACTCGAGTTCTGGAGGACCACTCATCAGAGAGTCTGATGAGACATTCTTCTCACTCGCATCTGGTGCCTGACGCGAAGATTGGGAGACCTCTCTCCGCGGGCCCTTCCAACTGCGCATGTCCGACTTGACCAGATTCACTTTCCCGCCCCAGATAGACTCGTTGTGACGCTGCAGGAGAACGAATGCGTTGGGGTTTTTCTCAACCGCCCATACCTCGATGGCAACGCCTGTCTCGGCGCTGGCTCGAATGGCACGAGTCACCAGCGGCCCTCTGCCGGCGCCTACGACAGCGAGGACCACGCGACCGTCCGGGCTGGACGTTGGCTTCTTCTGCTCCGCCCAGTCGCGGAGCGCCTTTGCGATGGCGCGCTCGTACCATTCGTACTTGATGGGGTCTTTCTCGAAAACTTCGTAGGTGATGCTCTCCAGGTTGACGGCGAGCGGCTGCAGCGGCGCCTGCAGAAAGTCCTGATATCCGACACCAAATCGCTCGATGGGACTCCGTGGGGGCTGCCTCCGCTGGAGGTTCCTGATGTACGACAAATGGGGGGTCGGATCATAGTGCTTCTTGCCCGGGGCTGCGGCAGCTTGAGCGAGGGTCGGGAAATTCGAGCTGTCTGATACTATCGAGGGTTCGGTTCCCGTCTGCAAAACCACGCCATCGGCTGTTTCCAGCCCTGGAATGGGGCCGACGTCGCAAAGGAGAATCCACGGCGGCGTCCGTAGACGCATAAATCTGGCGATCAAAGCTTGATGCGCCTTGGACAGGACGGGATACCCCTTTTGGTTCTTGATGAATGAGGTGGTGTCGATTGTGAGTAGGTGAACTGGCTCGGAATGCCATCGAGTTTGGACTGCTATGGGCGGAAGATGCTTTGGCAGGGACAGCGCTGGCACAATCGATGATTAGCAACGACATTTGGATAATGCTCACAGTTTCCTGGGAGGAGGTGGTCGTAGAAAGAAATAAAGAGGAATTTCTATTCTTACCTACGAAAAGCCTTGTGTGGTATTTACAGACTCTTCTGATGACTTCCCAAGCATCCCAAGTTCCAAACAGGTCCACCTTCTTGGTCCGTTCCTCGTCCGAACCCACCAGGAACTCCTGACGAGCGAATGGCGCAAGATCGCCCATTTCGTCCATCTCAAGGTCTGGGTTGTCGACCATTCTCAGCCAGATGTGGATTTGGATATATGGGCCGATGTTAAGCGCCTCTTGGACGGCTCTGGCGTAGTACACCAACCCCTCGGAATGCAGGCCTCCATGGTGAAGTTTGGGTCCTGGGATGATAAGATAGCTAATTCCACAAAAGGCGGCATACGCGACCTCCAACATCAATACCTGGCGCGATATATCCGCGATCAACGGATCGGGGGAGCACAGGTCTATCCAGGTGCTGGTGATCCCCACCAGCTGGCTGATGGATTCATTGGGAGTCAAAGGAGTGTCCGCAGCTGACAATGGTGGGATTTTCAATGGTCTGCTGTTGTGCGATGTCCCCAATGTCCCATTGGCATCGTAAGATGCCGGTTGCGAGTTGGAAAGGTGGCTGGAGAGCAGGGTAAGTACTCGCGAGTGGAAATGAGGCGTCGTAATTGGGGTCGTAAGCATATCATACTACACCACATTGTCAGTTGCATTCACAGTAGAATGGGATTGGAATAGGGACATACACCGCTTTCATGAGCCCTCTGAACCGTCTGTGGGGTCACAGGTAGAGAGCGCTTGCTCTCATGCTGGCCGACACAGAACGAGGGGATCATATCCTCAGCGCCGTTCACGGCCTCCATTTTTTTGGTTACGGTAAAGATGAAAAGAACTGTTTTCCAGAAGGCGTATAAGAAATCGAGATATTTATCAACGGATTCGAAGGCTAGTTGTTGGCTATTATGTATGAATTGTAGCTGGCCGCATTAACTGCATAATTCATCAAAAATATAGAACGCGACGTGGGACGCGGAGGCACATGGTCAATCCAGATGTCAGCTTATATGGTCATCAGTCACAACAAAAGACAGAGCGTAAACAAAGGACAAGAGGCCATCACGCAGAGCCCATCACTGCGACCTCAAAGGGATGAAGGGGCATGAGCCTTGTTTGACCCGGGAACGTCAGCTGAAGATGGCTCCCTTGAGAGTCGTATTCCTTGTGCGGTTTGGCGATGAGCCGCGGCAAAACCACGGGCGGTGAGTGGGATTTTAGGCAGGTGTGGCGATCCTCGCCTAGCTTGCCTATCTCGCCTTTTTCCCGATGATATCTTTCTCTAGCCACAAACACCGCCTGCGGACCGTGAAGAGCATGCTGCTTCCCTCCCCAACACCCTCCTGAGCCCCGCAGCCTTGACCATGGTCGACAGACGTGCGGACATCGAGGACGGGTCGCGCGTAAAGCGGCAGAAGACGGACAAGGACAAGACCGAGATAGATCCCAGGGACAACCCGTATCTTGCCCACATGTTCCCCGATGAGGCCTCCAACGGGTCCTCTCAAACATGGACCGATGGCGCGTGGGACAACGGGCCTTTTGCCAAATTCAAGAGGCACCAAACGACCGCGGCCATGGCCAGGAAGGTTGAGGAGGGTGAGATCAACCCTTTCACCGGCAAGCCTTTCTCAAGCAACTATTATTCCATCCTGAAGGTGCGTCGCGATCTTCCGGTCCATGCTCAGAGGTAAGTTACACATACTGCTGCGCACTTGTTCTCTCTCTCATTGCTAGGATTCTGACACATATGTATATAGGGATGAATTCCTCCAGCTCTACCAGAAGTCTCAGATACTTGTGTTCGTCGGTGAAACCGGTTCGGGAAAGACAACTCAGATCCCTCAATTCGTCCTCTACGATGATCTCCCCCAGATGCAGCGGAAGCTTGTCGCCTGTACCCAGCCTAGGCGAGTCGCCGCCATGTCGGTCGCCCAGCGTGTCGCTGCCGAAATGGATGTGAAGCTGGGTGAAGAGGTTGGATACAGCATCCGTTTCGAAGACATGACCAGCTCGAAGACAATCCTGAAGTATATGACCGACGGTATGCTTCTGCGGGAGGCGATGAACGATCACGACCTCAAGCGATACAGCACCATCATTCTTGATGAGGCCCACGAGAGGACTATGTCCACCGATGTTTTGATGGGTCTTCTCAAGGAGATTATAAAGCGTCGGTCGGACCTGAAAATCATCATCATGTCCGCCACTCTAGACGCACAGAAGTTCCAGCGTTATTTCAACGACGCGCCTCTTCTGGCCGTTCCCGGAAGGACTCACCCTGTCGAGATCTTCTACACACCCGAGCCGGAACAGGATTACCTTGAAGCGGCTATCCGTACTGTCTTGCAGATCCATGCTACGGAGCCTGAGGGAGACATCTTGCTGTTCCTGACCGGAGAGGAGGAGATTGAAGAGGCTGTGCGCAAGATATCCCTCGAAGTGGACGAGATGGTGCGAGAGGTGGATGCCGGACCCATGAAGGTCTATCCACTCTATGGAAGTCTTCCTCCGCACATGCAGCAGCGGATCTTTGAGCCTGCACCACCACCACGGAAACCAGGAGGTCGACCTGGTAGAAAATGCATCGTGTCTACAAACATTGCCGAGACTTCGCTCACCATCGATGGTATTGTGTATGTTGTGGACCCTGGCTTTGCGAAGCAAAAAGTCTACAATCCTCGTATTCGAGTCGAATCCCTCCTGGTGTCTCCGATCTCGAAGGCTTCTGCGCAGCAGAGAGCTGGTCGTGCTGGTCGTACACGACCCGGGAAATGCTTCCGCCTCTATACTGAAGCCGCATTCAAGAAGGAGCTCATCGACCAAACCTATCCCGAAATTCTTCGATCCAACTTGTCTTCGACAGTACTGGAACTGAAGAAACTTGGTATCGACGACTTGGTCCACTTTGATCTGATGGATCCACCTGCACCGGAGACTCTTATGAGAGCTTTGGAAGAGCTCAACTATCTCGCTTGCCTGGATGACGATGGCAACCTGACTGCTCTGGGGCGCCTAGCTTCCGAATTTCCTCTTGACCCCGCACTTGCTGTGATGTTGATCAGCTCGCCGGAATTCTACTGCTCGAATGAGATCTTGTCCATTACCGCTTTGCTCTCCGTACCCCAGATCTTCGTTCGCCCACACTCCCAGAGGAAGCGTGCGGACGAAATGAAAGCCCTGTTCGCTCATCCTGACGGTGATCATTTGACGCTCCTGAACGTCTACCATGCCTTCAAGAGCCCAGAGGCGCAAGCAAACCCCAAGCAGTGGTGCCATGATCATTTCCTCTCGCTTCGATCGCTTCAGGCTGCAGACAATGTGCGACTACAGCTCCAACGCATCATGGAACGCGAGGAAATAGAACTTGTCTCTACTCCTTTTGAAGACAAGAAGTATTACGAGAACATCCGGCGGGCGTTGGTGGCTGGTTTTTTCATGCAAGTCGCCAAGAAAGAAAGCCAGGGGAAGAACATGTATATTACAGTCAAGGACAACCAGAATGTCCTTCTCCATCCCAGCACAGTGTTGGGTTATGACGCAGAGTGGGTTCTGTACAATGAGTTCGTGCTCACAACCAAGAACTATGTTAGAACCGTGACGTCAATTAAGCCGGAATGGCTTCTGGTAAGTTCAGCCTGCTTTGCTGTTGCAGTAGTTTTTTTTGGTCAATACAGGGTATTAACCTATGCGCTGCAGGAAATCGCGCCAGCTTACTATGACATCTCAACTTTCCCGAAGGGCGAAGTTCGCTCCGCACTGCTTCGTGTCGCCGAGAGGCTTGCTCGCAAGGAAAAGATGCGCGCTGATCCAGCAAAGAGGCGTTGATAACACTCTCGTTTATATCCTCCTGTAACTATGGCCATTGAATCTATCACAAAAAGAGAACCATCTGCATTTCTGCTGTTATGTGGCACGCGATGCTCTTCTTATCATGGAGGGTTGTCTAGATTTCTGTTTTACCTCCTTTCGGACTCCGGTCTTTCATGCAAACTTTATAGGGATCAATCTGGCGGCGTTGGGCGGAAGGGCTTTTCTTTTTCTGAACCTGATCACCATTATTTATGATGATCTTTTCCATGCGATGTACTTTAACTAACCGCCCTTGAGCTTTTGTACTGTATAGAGATTTAAGGGCGTTTCATGATACTTCTAATGGAATGAATTGATCTCAGGAAGGAAATACCTAAAGTCATTCGTTACTTTCTATCACTACATTAGTAAGTTGCTATTTTCTTTCAGTATTACGGGGCTTGCCCGATGCGTATCCCTAAACACTGGCTCATTGGACTAGATGGATGATGAATCAGCGTCATCTCCATACATAATTTGCCATTCCAAGACCTGCTAATCCCACGTCTATATACAGCCCTTTTTTTGTGGAAAGTACAAAAATGAAGAGATGAGATTCATGTAACAATGAAACTAGTGAACATCCATTGATAATATTACATGACCGGTCCTGAAGACATCAGAACGCTCTCATCATCTAAATATAAACATACAAGCCGACTCACTGAACAGAATCAACGGGATTTTCGACCACCTGATTCTGTGAATTTTGGGTAATCACCTCCGCCGGCTGAGGGCCCTTATATCGTGGCGGCCACCTCGTTTTCCGTCCCTGTCGGGGTCCATCCAGAGGAATCTGTTTTTTCACCTTCCAGTTTGCGCCGGAGTCAGTTGGAGAAGGGACTGCTCCGCCCTCGGTATCCGGCGCCTTTTCGCTGCGGTTGGATTTTCTCAACAGTCGGAATTTGACACGCATCTGGCCACCTTCTTGCGTCTGGAGCTTCGATGCTGCGATTTTGGTGCTTCCAGGAGCAGCGGCGTACTCGGACGAGGAATGCGACGCGCCTTGGCCCTGAGATACATGTTCCTGCGGACCAACAGGAGACTGCAGAGAAGTAGCAGTCTTTGCGTTCGCCGTTGATAGAGTGCTATTTTCCGGCGTCATGCTTCTGGCTGCTTGATGAACACTTGAAGACTGCCGTTCGAAACCCTCAGCATTATTTCTTGGCTCTTCCACCTTTGCTGGATGAAATCGGGAGACAATTGCTTTCAACCGTGCCACCTCATCCTTTAGAGCCAGTATCTCTTCATTCGGTGAGTTTGATGTCGCTGATGCCAGGGTACCCGAGCTTTCCGATCCACTTTTCTGGTGATTGATAGCCATCACCGTTGACAATATATCTCCCGAATAACGCCTGACCATGATCTGCCGCAGTTGAGCAAAACCGTTCTCCTGAACTTGGGCCAACTTTTTTATTTGATCTCCAATTATACTTGCGAATGAATGACACTTTTCCCAGATAGTTCTATTCTTATGCGCATTGTTCGATCCTTGGGCGGCCTTACGCCAACGCTCGAAAGCAGGATCAAAAGCCCCATCGATGTCCCATTGTCTCTCAGCAGCCGTCCAGTCAAAACCGCTCTCAACAGCAGCATTTATCAATGCAGCGGCAACATCTTCCTGTTCGCATGAATCACAGAAGTGAACCATGTGGACAATCAGCCTTTCAATACGCTTTTCAGGATGAGAGGTACTCGACGTCATGAAAGCAACAGCCCTCATTAAGGCATTGAGGCCATTCTCCCAGTCTTTCCTGACGCTATAGAATTTGAAAAATGCACAAAGAGTGCTGAAGTCATCCATAAATCCGGTCGCCCGCCAGGCCTGAAGCCAAGCCTCGGCTCTTTCCGGCTGATCAAAGCGGAGAGCAGCAGCAATCAGAGTGCCATAGAGGGCAGGATTAGCACTGGATATCGGTGGTACAGTAACCTCAATACCGTTTATGGTCTTCTGCGTATACAAGGCTGTTGTGCGTAGGTTCAAAGGGTATCCTTCTCCACGTAGCATCTGCAGGAATTGATCGAAGTCCTTGAGATTTTTGGACTTTCGGAAGAAGGTTAAAGTCGAAATAATGAGCGGCGTGCTTAGTTCAAATCGGTGCGGGAGAATTGTTCGCAGTATTAAGTCGACTAGATCGTTTTGGCGAGTCTTAGTAAACGCCATGATCATCAACTGGAATGCTCTCGGGCGATCCGGTTCTGTGCACGAGACGAGGTTGCTCGATATCCTCAAAAGCAATTCGGGAAGAGACATTCCCCGGCTGAGATAAAGGTTGATATCGTCCTGAAGAGCATCATCAAATCTGTCACGCTCTGCCTTCAACTCGTAAAACTCCCGGACATAGAGATCTTTCGCCAAATCATCAAATGGTTCTTTTTCAGAGAGTTTCAGAGCTCGTATTCTCCGCCTGGCCGCATTCAGTTCTGCCATAAGTTCCGGCATGCTTAATTTAGGCAGAGTAAAATCTGGAGCGTAATCCATCGGAACACCGGCATAGTTGTGAGCAATGACCGGACGCAGCAGTAAGCGAATAGCAAGCTGCTTTATTGCTAACTTTTGAATAGCTTTGATTCGAAGGATATCACCCGTGGCCCAGGAGTGGTTGGCATCCGTGTCCGAAAAGAGACAATCCTCTTCATCCCTCTTCTCCGCATAGTCCAACAGTGAATTTTCTGGCTCAAGGCCAAGAGTCTCAGACGCTTGGGATAGCTGCTTATCGTCTGATGCCTTTGTCGGTTGAGCTGAATCCGTCAGACGGTATTTCTCCACCTGTGGTCCTTCTGGGCGTCCATCTCTGACATAAGTGCTGTACAGTCGTGCTTGTAGCGGTTGGTAGAGGGCTTGCCGCCTCCTCCGCGAGGCAAGAGCTTCTAAGATACGCTGTTCTTCATCTACTAATTCAATGACCTCCTCTTTCACCGCCGCGATCTTCTTCTCCCACTCGAGCCGGCGTTTATCTTTGGCCTGTGCATCGGCTAAGGCGGCAGCAGCGAAGATGCTCGAGTACAACGCTGTGACAGAATTTCCGAGACGGAGACGTCGCCGGCTTGCAGCCGTCGCTGTCCGCGAGGCGACTCCATTGGCCGCGGTGTTCAGGCAGGAGACGCAGCGACAAGCCGACTGTGACGGAGCGGTTCGGGACCAGAGACGATGCATTATCTCGACATTGCTGCGGCAGAGATTGAGATAGATAGGGAAAAGGAGATTACCGGAGTCCAATTGGAACAAGTAAGGGGCACAATGGCCTCCCGATAAAGAAGGATATGGATGGAGGAGGGACAGCGAAGAGAGGGGCTTCTTGACGTTGGACGGAGCCTGTACGGAGAAGAAGAGCCGCTCCGACGGAATCGTGTTCCTCGCGCAGCGTGCGGCGTCGGCAACGCTCGGGTGCCTGCAAACACTGCAAACAAGCTCCTATTCGGGCCTCAAAAGGAGATGATTGTCAAGACAAGGTGCGGTGTTGGAGGGCATATTTGTTGACCCGGGTCTAATTTGGGCATTATCCTTGCTTTTCTGTGTTACTGTCTGTCTGCACTGGTTCAATCGTCCGCAACCATGCCTACCAGTTTGATCGGGTTGCTCACTGCTGTGCTTGCCTTGACCAGCATTGCAAGCGGTCATGGGTATCATTCCAAGGCGCAAGCAGATAAGCCTGGGGAGAAAGACTGGGCTACAGAGCACATGCGAGGTGAATGATCACCAACTTTCCCTTATTGCATTGACGCATTCTGCTTCATGAGAGCCAGATTGCTGATTCCCGCTGCAGAGGAACACCACATCGATACCTTCGACGCCGGAGCTTTCTTTGCGCTTCATGACTACGATTCCTCTGGAGCATGGACCCCTGACGAAGTCCGAAAAACTTACGGCCTTGATGACCCGTCGACCGCCGGAATAAGCGAGGAACACAAGCAACAAGTTGTCCGGGACGTGTTCGCGCTCTTTGACCCGATGAACACGGGCGTCATCACTCGCAGCGACTGGATGCGCCTGATCGCGGCAGGTATAAGATTGCCGGACTTTGGTCTCGGACCTGGTCATCACGGAGACATAGAGTACGAGTACGAGATCCACCATTTCGAGAAGTACCACGGGGAGGACGCAAAGGAGGAAGATCTCACCCATCCCGAGGATATCGAGCACTTCAGGCTGCACGACCAGAAAGAGTTGGCCGATAAGAAGCTGGAGCAGCTCGAGAGCATGCAGATCGTTGAGGCAAACATTCCGCAGAAGTTCCTCAGAAAGTTATGATTCTGCATATCTTATTTGCAGCGTACATATGGGTTGATAAGGTTGAGTATTTGTTGAACTGTGTTAGGAGCTTTCAGGCCATACGCTGTTCTGGCATATTGGGACCTTGGCGACAATAATACTTAATGTGTTTATATATGTATGTACATTATAGTCGGCCAATATTGTACTTCAACACCATTGAACAATTTGTGCATTATTTGTTTAACCCTCTGTTTTAGATAAATGACATAAATAGTTAAGGAGATGAGTTGTCTGCAGCCCAACTGTAGATGTTCGCTCGTGTCTCCTGGAGTGTTTTAAAATGAGATATCAATGTCGAAGACGCAATGCATAATGCCTGGCGCATAAGTCTTCACTTGTTCAATATGATGGCATTGAACAATAGCCTCTGAGGACGAGTCAGGTTCCCTGTGCACTGCGGCTATCTGTCTCCTGAATTCACGGATGATTTCTTCTTTCATTTGGTCAATTTGCCGGATATCGACATTCTCGTGCACATGAATCCAGCCTCCCTTTCTTCGGTCGAGCAGCCTGCAGGCGCTTTCCCAGGCAGGCCTTGACGTGGGTAGCAGACCCAGGTTGATGTGTCTCACACTACTCCACGCCTCCTTGTCTTCCATCATCCTCTTCATGGCTTCAATTGTATTTGCAGCGAACCTGTTGTCTCCATGGAAGACAATTACTCTGTCAGTATCTTGGATTCCGTCGACGAGCTCCTGAAGCCCTCCTTCCAATGTTCCATCATCATTGACTCGAACGACTTTGCAACCCCAGCCATTCTCTATGCAACCCCTCCGTAAGCCCTCTACAGACCACCCATTAATCTCCCATCCCCAAACCCTCTTTACACCCCTCTTGAGATAGGAAAACACGAAATAGCCAATGCCTGCATACATATCGACAACGCTGATATCCTGCACCTTGTCTCCCTTCAGTGACTGCTCATCCAGTCCATCAAATCTGGCTCCCTGGCCCAATATCCGAGCCTTTTCGGTGATGTTTCCCCGAGAGAACATCGTATACAGGGGTGCCCAGATCTGGACGATCCCGCTATTCTGAACCGCGCGAACCCAGAATGCAGCCTCCAAGTCCGAAGTGGAAGGTCGCTCACTACCAGCATGGCAGGGTTGCAAACGTGGTCCGAAATCCCCGTATAGGGGAACCAAACCAGTGGGGCTTCGCATCCTGTTCTCATTTCCGCTATCATCTGTAAGCGCAATGGGGGCATTGATAGCAATGTGAGTGACGCCCATGCGACTAAAGGAAGTCGCTATTGATGCGTATAATGCCTGCCGTTGATCGTTATCCAAGGACGTGTACAGAGCACTCCATCCTGGAGGCGAACTGAAGAAATTTGCCGGCAGGAGAAGTAGAGGTTGATAAATCGTGTACCGTTTCGGGAGAGAGAAGGCCAGAGATTCTGAAGACAGGTTGTAAGAAGAAAGAAGTTCTGGGGATAGATGTCGGTTGACGTAGTTCTGGATCCCGGCTTGAAGCGGATTCATGTTCTTTGGTAGACGTCGATGCTTGCTGCCAACATGCCCGAATCTCTTTTCATTTTGGTAATCCTCATTAGGTTCTTCGGGATTCTTCTCACTGTGATCATGTGAATCCATTATCCTGGAATATTGATCGGAGAAAAAAGAAGAATAAGTTAGGTGTAGTCCTTGCCAATATCACAGAGAATTCTTCGATATAGAAGACAAAGGTTCCTTTGCAAAAGTTGATACTGTAATTTGTATTTCCTTGGTAATAATCAGATGATGGACATGTCGGATGCTAATATGAAAGGTAAATGGTGAACTGGTTGATGTAGCTGGTCCGAGGGTAATAATAGCGGCTCACAAGATGAACTTCTCAACGTTTTCCTCTTGGATGGCTCCTTTCTGATACATGACACAACATTACTGATGGACTGTTGCGGTCATTTGAGTGTTAAAAATGAAATCATTTGGACAAACCTTTGTAGACGGATGCGATGTTCTGATGATATTTTAATTTCAGCTTAAATCTTATGCACGTGACTTATATAGACAGAGCCCAGGAACCATCCCTTCGTCGAACAACTATTAATTTAGATACCTATATATACAGAATATGATTATCTGAAATACATTCTGATTTGTTTATTTCATTCTGCAGAAGTTGTTTGCAAGTCCACAAGATGCCGGCGTACGCTTAGATATAGATAGAATCCCTTGCCCTATCAACTAGGAATAGTCCTCGACTGACCAATCTTAATTCTCTAGAAATAGTTCTGACCCCTAGCCTTCCTTTGTTTCTCAGAGCTGGAATACATTCCCGCTTTTGCTGTTTTGCCTCCCATCCGCACTATACCCACAAGATGATGGACACCGGTGACTACACCATCGATGACTTGCACATCCTCACCAACCGCTTCCTCCACAGCGGACTTCAACTTTGTCATTCCGGCGCACCCAAGAGTTAATGTGTCCACCCCATGGGCCACGAGATCTTTGGCTACATTGCATATGATGTCCAGCACCTCTTTTTCGCTCTTGGTCTCAAGCTCCAGCACGCCCAGTCCGCAGCTGACAACGCCTGCGCAAAACCCGTCGAAACCGTAATGCCTGATGGCGTCCTCGAGCGCCACCTTGGCTCGTTTCGAGGTTGCGATGATTCCGAAACGGTTTCCTAGGGTGCGTGCGGCGAAGAGGCTTGCTTCCATAATTCCGATAACGGGCTTGTCAAGTTCCTCGCGCAGGGCTCGGATCAGAGCGTGGTCGCTATAGCATGCCACCAGAAAAGCATCGTACTGGTCAGCGATTGGAACAATGGCCTTCACGGCTGCCGCCGCCGACATGACGTTGTCCAGGTTACCCTCGATAGCGGTGGGTGCGTGTTCGGGCGCCGTGAAGCCATCGACCTCGACATCCGGTGGCAGCGTGGACTGGAGCATCTTGAGGCAGTTCTCTGTCATGGACTTGGTAGCATTAGGGTTGCAGAGGAGGATTCGGATCTTCTTCCCTTCTTTTGTCAAAGGATGACCACGACCGACGAGGGCGTGGGCGCCATTAGTGGTCGTGTTGCCGTCTTCGCTCAGCTTTGGAGGTTCCACGACTCCCGTCTGTGATGTGATCCTTCCATAATGCTCAATGCGTCTGTGTCTCGCAAAGTCGAAGGTCCTCGTTTTTCCCGGCCTGCATAGATCCAGATCACAATCCGCGATGATCACTTCATCCTCTATTGTCTTACTCTGTGCTATTATCCGTCCTTCGGGGTCGGTAATGCAGGACCCAGCAACCAACAGATACTTTCCATCATCGAGACCGCATCTCGCAGCACTGACGGAGAAGGTGGCATTTGTATATGAATTGGCTTGCATAACGAGCTGATGCTGAAAAATTGCCATACGTTCTGCCTCAGCGGGATCCTGGTCGGCCGACGTACCCCAGAGGTGCGGAGCCCAGCCAGCAGTATTATAGCCGCAAAGGACGACCTCGACACCCTGAAGCCCGAGGACGCGCCATGACTCTGCCCAGCGGCGATCATTGCATATCATCATTCCAAAGATCGGGTCTCCGCGCTCTGGTGGAGATGTGATCAGATCAGACACCCGAAAAGCTTGCCATCCTAGGTCTCCGGGCTTGAAGTATCTCTTCTCAAGTTGATTTATAGCATTGGGATCTGGCCACGGCTCAAAGTCTCCAGGGAGGTGAATCTTGCGGTATCTGGAGAGTATCGAGTCCGTCTTGGCGTGGTAGAAAACGCATGAGTTGAAATGCTCGCCGTCACCCGTTGCTTCCGCGAATCCCACACAGATGTCTACAGATAGTTCCCGAGCCTTATCCAATAACGGCTTGGTGTTCGGAGCGGTGCGAATATCCCCGTGTTCGAACCAGGACTCTAGTTCGGCTGCGTCTAGGAACAGATGTCGTGGGAAAAACGTCGTGAAAGCTGTTTCGGGAAATAAGACAACCTGTGCTCCTTGAGACGCAGCACTGTCGAGGAGCTTGAGCATCCGGGCGAGAGTCTTCTCTCGAGGATCTGTCAGATGGGTTGCGCCCATCTGCGCCGCTGCTATGCGGATGATTCGCGGCATTGTGGCGGAACAGAGGAAGAACAATATTTAGTTCTTAGGCAATGCCTGGTAGTATATCTATCCGGGATGTTGTTTGTGCAGCAGAAGTTTTGAAAAGAGACATCTATTCAGAAGTCCAACGGCCCGTTCCTTCCTAGTTCTTCTGGCCCTCTTTTCTTGAGATAGGTCTCTTCATCCGCTTTTGCCGAATTCACGTCAGGAGGAACAGTAATCTCTTATCAACCACTGCAGTCAGCATCTATACGGACTTGACCGTAGCAGGTAGCGCGCAGATTGGCCGATATGGCGTCTTATCGGCTTATCAGACAGCCCTTCCACCTACCTGTTGCTTATCTTGGAGACATTTTAGCCTAATGGAGCTGGCTACATACCAGCCTGTCTGAAAAAAGATGCTTGCTGAGCCTTTGAATAATGATGACAGGTACTAATCATAACATAAAAGCCCGAACAAGGACCTCGGTAGATGGTGTCTCATGCTACTTAGTTTACGTAGTAGTTACTGCTTCCATCCGTTCATGGATCCTAACCCCCGCTTCTGGTTCTACCGGACCGGCGGCAAAAATGCAAGACCATCTGCCGTACTCCATACTACTGAGGTCACTGCTCAAACAAGGTTTCGAAAGCGCTAACCTCGCAAGCTACGATGGGCACCACCTTTCTGTCTCGTTGGAGTGGCCAGGTAAACCAGAAATACTAATATCCCGCTGAGCTTGATTGCATGGGATTGTGTTTGGCTTGAATCCAGCTCGGTCCGTCTAAAACGCAACAATCCAGCGCACATCCAACATTTTTATATGATGCTGAAGTCCTACAGTACAATGGTCTAAGTTTACACTTAGAATCTTCTCAATTCTGTGGGTAGTAAGATGAATAGTTGGTTTCACCAGCGGTGGTACACGAGCTGTTCGATAAATAAATACATTAAAGATCCAGACGAATACTCGACGCCAAAACAAGGTAACATGATCCAATCATATGATCCCCAAAGAAACCGCACCAAAAAGAAAGACGCCTCGATAAGTATATGCATCACCGCTAAGCACTGGAAGTAAAAGTCGATGTACAACGGATAAAATTCAGATTAATCAGTAATCCATCACAGATGTTCCGAGTTTGTCATTTGAATCGAGTACCCTGATAGGCAAACAGATTAGCATCAGTTTCTCTCAACAAGTTGCATACGGGAACATACGAGTATTGTTTCGTTAGAGTCCCCTCTCCTCCCTTCGAAAGGTCAATATTGAAAACGTAGAAGTTGCCTTCACTCGTTACAACCATAACTTGAGGTGTGTTGCTACTCATCGCAACCACACTTCTCACTGGCCCAGAGCTTGAGGATCCCCCGGAACCTTGACCAGATTTAGGAAGTTTGATCCAAGCGAAATCCCGTGCTGGCTCCCATATTTCACTTACTCCCTTTGGGAGATAACCTCCGACCGTGGCTGCAAAGGTACTTCCGACGTTCTGCGACGTTCTCCGAATCATACCCATGAATGTGCCGTTGTGCTTCCTTTGAGAGAAGTCCGATACCTCCGTGTCCCCAGTCGAGTCTTCGACCTCATGAGATAACCCGGAGGAACTTTGACTAAGCGCTCTCTCACGACGGGAAATAGCTCTGCCGTCAGAAGATGAGCCTTGAGGGCCAAGTTTGAATATGTGAATGGTCTCAGTAGCTGATGATACGCAGAGAAGAGTCGATGTCGTGTTAAATGACATGCTGTAAATTCTTGATGGCATGGAACCTCTTCGAAATTGATACAACTTGTGTCCATCTGGAACGGAGAAAACTCGGATAATGGTTCCTTTATCGGAGGCAGTGGCCAAGAGCGTGCCTTCACTGTTCAAAGTAATACATGATAACGGAGATCGATGCGCTTCGATGACGTTGATCGCCTCGAGCTTCAGTGCATCGAATATAAGCACCTCACCACTCGTAGGGGAGATATGAGTAGATCCCGGAGGAGCATGGGATGGAGGAGCAAATGAAGAAGGCGGAGCCTTCTGAGGAAGAGGGTATGCAAGATAGCAATTCTCAGATGACGGCGACAATGCGCAAATGGCTGCATCGAGTTAGGGCGTAGAGCATCGAGATTGGATAGAGAATTATGCGAAGGCTTACCGTTTGGATTTGGAGAGGTCTCGATGGTGTACAGAAGTTTCATAGTCTGGATATCGTAAAGATAAATCTGATCCTCTAAGACAATAACTAGTCGTTTCCGGTTCAGTTTAACCGCCAGCACAGTGGTCGGGAAGGTCAGTTCACATATGGTGGATTGGCGCTATGCAAAAATATTGTCAACAAATCGTAGGATACAAGGTGCAAAGCGTATTACTACGGAGCTTCATGTCCAGGGATTCCTGGAACGTGCAGCTTCTGCAGGGGCGCTCACGAACCTTTGTGTTCATGATTTGGAGCCGCCGCGGCGACAAAATGAGTGCCACAAGAGAGGTAGAGAATAACATCTCCAGAATGGCTATGTTGCCTTCCTTGGTTTCATAGCTCTTGGAGAAAGGGTCCGTCGTGAAGATGCGAAACCCTTTCGAAGTACCTGGTCGAGGTCAGAAATTAACACAACATGTCCGGGCGGGAGCCGTACCAACAGCTAGATAGCTGTAGTCTTGGTTAAAAGTCACAAAGTTCATTGCCATCTTGCAGGAATATAGGAGGAGATGCCTTATTGCGATTATAAGCAGTAATTTCCGCGTGGCACGCCGGACCAACCCTGCCGTTTCAAAAGACTCCCCGCTTCACCAATCAAAGGGACGAGGGATCAAAGCTGTCCCATAGCAGAAACCTCGTTCACGAAGGACTTTTGCTTCTCATCTACTAGCCTCGAACATGTGTATCTGCAGTGATAGCAAAGGAAAGGGACGCAGGCTTTGGGCCGGGGGAGAGGCTGGGTTCAGCCAAGGGCGTCCGGGAAGATCAGGCAGTCGGTCGTGCAGGTGTCCACGGGATCAGGTGTTTGGAGGACGGCGACCGACGGTCTCAGCCTCCCAGGCGCTCGGCTCCACAGGCGGAGCGCGTCAAGCGAGCGTGGACGCTCGGACCACACCTTGATGGGTACCGAGCTTGGCCGAGTCCGGGGGCTTCACAGTCGACAAAATTTACGCAAACGTGCGTAGTTCAGCCCCAGCTCGACGCATTTTTTTATGTCGCTCAGCCATGGCTTCGACAGAAAAGCCAGCCATGGCTGGCGCGAGCACCAAGGCTGAGAGGGAGGCAAGCTTGGTCATGGGGGTAAGCGACCATTTATCGCCATAGATTTTTTTTATGCATCGCAAGGTACTAACGGCTCCAAATCCTGTCCAGACGAACAATAGTAGCATTGTCTCAAAACGGAGTGTCGAGCTTCTTTATTACCCTAAGCCCCATTTCTTTCGGTATTTTGCGAAGAAGCCACAGAGACGTTCGCCTCTGATCAATCGAGGATACTGGCTTCGGATGTATGCTATTGCAGAGACGGTTCGGCGTTTCTTAGAGGAGCCGTCGGATAATCTGAAATGTGTTCTCAACTTTGGATGTGGTTTGTGAGTAGGAAATTTGTCGCTGTAAGAATCTGGAAAAGTAGACTAAGCCGGGGTGTTTTAGTGATCCCCTCCCTTTTCAGTTCCTCAGCGGCGAAAAATCCTTGTGTAAAAATACGAAGTTCGTTGACGTCGATTATGAACAGCTCATGATCAATAAGAAGAATATCATACAAAAAACAAAGGAAATAACAGAACTACTTGATGATGTTGAATTCTTGCCGGATGAAAATGCCGTTTTGATGCGCAGCAAGCATTATATCGGTGTTGGTTGCGATCTCAAGAACTTGAAGAAGCTTGAAGAGGCCTTGAAGACGGAGATTGACTCGAATTACTCCATCCTCTGCGTTGCCGAAGTATCACTGACCTATATGGACGTCCAGTCCGCAAATGCTCTCATCCATTGGGCATCGAAGCTAAGTGATGGTCAGTTCAAGTTCTTAGCCTTACCCTGGCCCATTGCAGAACCTTGCTAATCTATGCCAAGATGTTCGATTTTGCTTACTGGAACAATTCTTCCCTGACGGCCCAGCACATCCGTTTGCTTCCACTATGATGGGACATTTCAATAAGCTCCAAGCACCTCTTCATTCAATTCATCAGTACCCCTCGTTGAGCGACCAGGAAAAGCGCTTCCTCGATGCTGGGTGGAGTCATGTGCAAGCAAGAAGCTTATGGGACCTCTGGGGCGACAATTCGTTTCTAAGCAGTTTTCGGAGGATTTCACTTGATACGTTTGAGCCATTTGATGAGTGGGAAGAATTTGCTCTGTTTGCGTCCCATTATTTTCTTCTATCGGCCTCTACAACTAAGAAAGTAGTACCGGACGGTGACCCCAGACATACTGAGAATTCTTGCTCTCATGCTATTTCGAGCTACTCTCTGAGGCTACTTCCGCGGTGTCCTCCCCGTTTTAAAGGGCAGCGACGATATGGTGCAGTGATTCCGGACAGTGACAGCTCGCTTGGGCTTTATGGAGGACTGGGGCGCCAATCCCGCCTCCTCTCCACAGATGTCTACACCTCTGATAATATTAAAAGACCGGTCCGGTGTCTACCGCCGCAAGTTATTCCCGCACGCATGTGTCATACTGTCACGAGCTTGAGGGATGGCGATTGTCTGCTTATTGGTGGCAGAGCCTCACCAGCAACTGCGCTGAATGACTGTTGGTTAAGACATGCAGACTCATGGAAACCAGTCCAAAGCCTCCCGGTCCCTCGATTTCGACATTGTGCGACACGATTGACTTTTGGTGATACGGATGAGTACGTCCTTGTCTACGGTGGCAAATCTGACACGGGCGATGTCTTAAGCGGGTGGCTGTTGTGGCACGCTGAGAGTGGATGGCAGACCATCGAGGAAGTGGGTCACAAGCCCAGCGCTCGATTCGGGGCATGTATGGAAAACATTGATAATTGTTCTGGAGTTTTATTTGGAGGAATGTCACAAGACGGCATAATCTTGGAAGATTTCTGGACGTGGAAGGTATCTCAGCGCAACGATGGGTCATTCTTTGTGGAATTTAGCGATAGAACAGAAAATCTCCAAGCCGCTACACCCTTGTCCAAATTCATTGCTAGGTTTGGGGCCACTACCAACGCGACCTCGTGGGGTCTGGTTATCACCGGCGGCATATCTTCTAGGGGGGTTGTTCCGTCAAAGTATGAGATTATGCTGCTAGACACTGCCGAGCTTATGAGATGTCTTGCTTACGATGCCGCTTGGAGTGAGGCAATGGTTTCCACAGTTGGCTTGGGGATGGGATTCAAGGGACAACGACCGCTTCTCATCGGCCATGCTGCTTGCGCCGTTAATCCTTCTGAAGTCCTGATCTTAGGTGGAGGAGCAGTATGTTTTTCGTTTGGAACTTTTTGGAATGAAGGGACCTGGCTATTGCAAGATGCAAACGCTGCAGGCGAGAACCGGTGGCTCATGATTCAAGAATCGAAATCCGAGGAGGATCGAATCGGGGTGTCTCCGGAACCGCGTCATCAAGATTCAGTGGGTGCAGAGGAAATCAGACAGATTCCACGGATAAGAATCGGCTCTTCTTCTGAATTTCAGGAAGTTCTTGCAAAGGCCTATCCGGTTGTCATTGAGGGGTTGGACATCGGTCCTTGTACCGAGCTTTGGTCGAAGGAGTACCTTGTGGATAAAGTCGGCAGCGACCGCAAGGTATAACTTCCAGTCTCAAGCATGTCAGTTGAAGAATACTAATAAGAGCTCCTAGGTTGTCGTTCATGAGGCCCACTCGGAGAACATGAACTTTCAGGCCAAAAATTTCTCCTACATCACGAAAGAGTTCGGAACCTTCCTTGACGAAGTATATGCGGGAAGTCGCCAATATCTCCGGTCAATTTCCGCTGAACAGCCGTCCAAACTTCCTGCGAATTTCGCGGTCGATTTCCCAGGACTCAAAGACGATTTCCATCTGCCAGCCGAGCTATCCCTGGCGGCTGATAATATCCATAGTTCTCCGCTGAGGATATCCGGGCCTGTTTCAATATGGCTTCACTACGACGTGAGTTCATCAAAGAATCCAGCTACCAATCGGGAGGATTGCCACTCACAATCGCTTTGTAGGTCATGGCGAATGTCCTGTGTCAAATCCGCGGAGAAAAGCGGCTGATTCTATACCCCCCTTCCGACGTGCAACACCTGAAGTTTCCTCCTGGGGCTTCGAACTCTACGATCAACATATTCCAAAGTCATACTGGATCGATTCTTTCCATTCCGTACACGTCCCCGCATGAGACAGTCTTGAAGCCGGGGGACATATTATTTATTCCCCCTCTATGGTTACACACCACAGCTCCAGTCGGTGAAGTAAGTATCGCGATCAACGTGTTCTTCCGGAATCTCGCGAAGGGATACGCCCCAGGTAGAGATGTGTATGGAAACCGTGATCTGCAGGCGTACGAGAAAGGCAGGAACGACCTGAACAAGATCGTACGCTCCTTTGACGGAATCCCTCCTGACATGGCCAGATTCTATCTCCTGAGACTTGCCGATGAGTTAAAGGAAAAGGCATACAGTGACTAGAGATGTGTCTGATTTGAGTTGCTTATTCCGTCGCCTACCTAAGGTAGGTAAAATATTATCTTCCAGAGTCGCTTGGAACTCGGCAGTTGCAGTTTACGCTATCCCTAATTGGTGGGCTGGCGGGAGATTCCAAGGAAATTTGAAATCTGAACGTCGCATTGGCCTGAACGTCAGACTCCAAGCGGGCAACATGTATCGCCTCTACTTGTTGCTATCAGAGACATTTCGCTGTCCGGATATTTTTCTGGGACAGAGGTTTTAAACGGCATTGTGATCGTCGTTTTGCTGGTCGCGATTCCTAGAGCCGTTCCCCGTCATTGGATGGATGCTGCTGTTCCAGACGGATGGTGGAGCAATGACATAACCACCTGGGCAGAACTACGATCGCGCCCCAAGCCCAAACGTCAACTCTATGACTGGGTCTAACTACGTGAGATACTCTGAGTACGGTACATAGGATGAAGATGTCGAGCTGGTGCAGCCTTCGTATAGTTGGCCACGAAGTCCTGAAACTTGAAGACTCGGGCAGATTAGTCCTAGCCGAAGCGGATGTGATTTAGAGATGAGATCTGGCCAGAGAAAAGCCGGGAGCTGCTGCCGTAAGGAAAGCCTGCACCTGGGCAGCCATACACGCAATATGTTCCCAAGACGGTCGTCGAAGGGCATGGGCTTCACCCGTGATGGATGTGCGGCAAGTCCTCGCCTCCGCGCGACGGAAGACAGTGGCACAATATCACTATTGAATGGCCAGGGAGTATTGCAGCCACAGCGACCCGTGGTTCCGCAGCATCTGTGCCCTCTCGGGAAGCGACCGGTGCTTGTTTAAAGTTGACGCTCCCAAACGTCGACCATACGAGTTGCTTCACCAAAGGTATGTATGATGATATGGGGGACATGGGGGGGAGCCGTCGAAACGGCCGGGAGCACAGCTGCACGACGGTTGGGCATGCGGTCCGGGCTGCCTGTGTGGCCAGCCCCTGTTTCGCGGCAGTTGGAAGGGTTGACGGAGAGTCGTGCGAGATGCTGGTCGGGCAGACTATTGGGAGGCGGAGCGATGGTGTTGCTAGCGCTGGCCGGGGTCCCGGGCGACGGGCCCGCAGCCTTATTGGGTGGCCGCGCGGGGTTGCCGGCCCGGCGACGCTGGTTCGCTGCCTGGGGCCGCGGACCCTTAGGCCCGGGGTCAGATCGCCGCCGGCAGCTCCAGCGCCGGCAACGCTGCTCCTCCGGTGGGGTGCTGCTGCAGTGGACGACTCGAGTCCCTCCCCTCCCCTCTGCCCTCCATGCGACTCTGACCACCATGTCTCGGGCGCTGCGCGTCGTATCCATCTATCGTCCATTCTCTTTCTGCCGTATCTTTCCCCAGGCGCTCTGTTGATCTCTCTTTTGCTGCCGTCTATTCCGCGACGTGTAGCGTGCATACCCGTATCCGCCGCTTATCTTAGCTGGTCTGCACGCGTCCGGTTTTGCCCATCGTACTGTTCCTCTCGCATTGCCCGCTGCATCTCTCGGGTCCAGGAGTCTCCCCCAATTGCTTCTGTCGAGGAGTTCTTCCGGTAAGTCTGTTTCATCTGGATGTTGTTGATGTGCTGCTGGTCTTCGATCCCTCCACTCCGTTGTTTAGATACCCCGGTCGTCTAGGGTTACCGCCAGGACAGTTTCTAACACATGAACTCCCAGGGAGGATATCACTCACCCTCCATCCGCGAACGGGCTTTAATTGTGCTCCGCTATCTTATTGATTGAAGACATAACTTCTATTTGCTTCGGGACAGTCTTTTCCAGGCATTGTTATTCCACTGATTACTTCCTCTCGCATTCAAGGGGCCGCTTCGACACAGACGCCAGGGCTCTGAACCACATCTATCACAAGTTTGAAAACATAGCAAGCCAAGGAGACAATTGCCATGGCGACAGTCGTTGTGCAGCAACAGTCGGTTCGACATTCCTCTCCTTCCCCTCCACCCTCGCCGGCCTTGAACCTCAATAGCCGCCCGCGGACCCCGACTCCGATCCCAAACAAACACCTTCCTATCTGTCCAACTGGTGCTGCTTGCGCCCCCGGAAACTCAAATGGATGCGTCACTCCACCAATTTCCCCTCGTTCCAAATCTGGCAGCAGTGTCCAGCCCTCATCACTACTATATCCACCGGACAACTTCCGTCAACTGTGTAATTCCCCTCCGATATATTCTATCGATATAAGCGCCCTCGCTGCTGCGCTGGATCATCTGGCCAGGCAGCCATTGCCCGAGCCAAAGCAGGTTTTCCCCTGGCTGCATGGACTCCATCCTGAAAACCATATCCAGTTAGCTTTCTTTGTTAATCGGAAAAGGTCACTTCGACGGCCGCCAAAATGTTGGAGGGGCTTGACGATAGTGAAAGCGGGAGGCGACTTGACGAAGTCAAGGCTCAAGGGTGCGGTTTCCCCGGAGGAGGTGCTTGCGCCGTCGGGCACCGAGTTTCTTCAGGCGGATCCTCCAGAGGGGTTCTCTGTCCGTAACTTTCAGATCCAGACAGCGAAGTTGGCCTCCCTGTCAGATATCGTCGTCTACGGCGAGGATGGAATGGGTGAGATGGAGTTGATTTCTCTAGCCGAAAGATTTGCAATCGCGCAGCAGGATTGGAGGATAAAGTATGATCCCGGACAGGAAACGCCACTTTTCAATACATTTATTCTTTCAAGTGAGTCTCCTTACATGATGAACCCGTCTACAACTGGATTGCTGCCAGGATTCGTCTGACACGTGACAGGTACATTCCGAGAGGTAGAGGAAAAGCATCCAGATCTGGTAGCCATAGATTCCCAAGGACAAATAACGGGTCGGGTTATGGATTTCTGTAAGTGCGATGGGATTTCACCATATAACTGGTCCTGACATATAAGTAGTCCAATGGGAGCGGTATGAAATGTGCAGTATGTCAAAAGCTTCGGAGATATCGAATAACGTCTGGCAAGGCCCGACGCCAGAGCTCATCTTGCGGCCGCAGGGTACCGGACCTGTCAAGGAGGAAGAGGAATTCGACCTATTGATTGAAGCCAGCGATGTTGCCAGCGTCCCTGGACCGCGATTGCTGGAGAAGATAGAGAAGGATCTTGAGGATGGTCCCCAGCGGCTGGAGTTCCCATCGTCGGGAAGCATCATACCACCCACTGGTGAGAACAGGGAGGTGGACGATCTGGTAAACACGGTTCGATGGATGTACTACCTTGCCAATCCCGAAGAGCCGGAACAAGAGGTGGATGCAGACGGCGACATACCAATGGTTTCTCTGGTCAAGAAGCCACGCAAAATCCTCATTCACTGTGGAGACGGTTACACTGAGAGCTCTCTCTTAGCTATAGCGTATTTCGTCTTTGCTGAGGGTGTTCCGGTGCACGAAGCATGGCTCAGGCTTCACTGTGAAAAGAAGCGCAACTTTTTCGCCTACCCATCGGACGTCGCCTTCTTGACCAGCATCCAGCGACGATTATTGCAGGAAAGTCCTGCAGCTCAGGGGCTGAACCTTTCTCGCCTACCAGACCCGGCCTGGCTTAGCAAGATGGACGGTTCTCTTCCGAGTCGAATTCTGCCATACATGTATCTCGGCAATCTCACGCATGCTAATAACCCGGAGCTGCTTTGGGCACTCGGGATCAGGCGAGTCCTAAGCATTGGTGAACCAGTCAACTGGACCGACGCGGAAATCCGGATGTGGGGAGAGAAGAACCTGATGTTTATCGATCAGATTCAGGATAATGGCATAGATCCTTTGACTCAAGAATTCGACAGGTGCTTAGAATTTATTCGTAAGTTCCCTCCTCAAACTTATTCCGCGAACAACGATTAATCGTGAGATTTTGCTACTTAGGGAAAGGAAAGTCAGATAATACGGCAACCTTGGTCCACTGTCGTGTAGGCGTTTCTAGATCGGCTACTATCTGCATCGCGGAGGTCATGGCCTCCCTAGGCCTTTCATTTCCGAGAGCATAGTGAGTTTTTTTACATCCTCTTCTGGGTCCCAAACACGCATGACGCTGATTCATGGTGAACAGCTGTTTCGTTCGGGCAAGACGGCTTAATGTGATTATTCAGCCGCATCTTCGCTTCGTGTAAGTATTTTCCTGCTGTACTTGTTTTGATAGAAGTTCTAACCAAGTTCAAGTTATGAACTTCTAAAATGGGAGGAGTTGCAGATGCAGAAGCGCAATAAGCCCCTGAAACGAGAGCTCGAATGGGCCACCGTTGCGCGTGAAATCGCACTGATGAATAAGCCCTACTCAAGACAATGAGCCTTGAGCGCTTTTCAGCGTAGTGAAAAAAAAGAAAAGGATAATGATCCTTCGGGGGGAATTATTTTCTATTCTCACGCACTCTATGTACCTACCTCGTTGGCTTCTTCTGCACTAGGAGCCTCTTGAGGTTTCATGGCAACGGATATGCGAATATGGCTACGGGACGAGATGAGCGAATGAATGAATGGACTAATTGGTCGATGGATTTTGGGCGTCATGGAGTCCGGTCTCTTGTTTACCATGTGAACTTTCCGTTCCTTGTGTGTCTACATATTTTTATCCTTTTTTTCACTGAAACCAGTGCTACTTCTTTTTCCTAGGGTCTCCGAGGCCGGGCCCCGGGGGTTCTTGTTATTCACTATTTCTCTCTTATTATTATTATTATTACTACCTATGCAGGAATGAATTGGTTACTGCTACACGATGTTTTCGTCACATGAGCTCTGATAATAAGCACCTCCTCTATACCTAATCTATCCGGTGCAATGTGATCCGCCGTATTTATCGTGAGTGGGACCCTCCAGGCCACTTTCAAGTCCATCAACACCGTTCAAAGACCCGATATAGTCCCTTCAGGTCGGCCACCTCCACAACGCCGCGCAGGAGACTAGTCGTAGCAACCAGCCTGGACCGGAGGGCCGGGAATATGACATGTTCCAGCATCCGGGTCAGCTGTGCGCGGCGAGTGGTGATGGATTCGTCTTCCTTTTCTTCTTCCTCCTCTTCTTTTTTGTCTTCTGCTTCTGCTTCTGCTTCTGCAGACTGTGCAGCCGTTGGAGCTGTTCGGGTCTTGCTCCGACGACGACGAGCAGAAGGCGGAGGAGGCAATTGCTCAGGGGTGTAAAACGCAGCCAGTTCTCGCAGGAACGTGCGGAAGCATTCCTCCTCGGTTTTCCAGTTCACGTACGGTCCCAGTCGGAGCAGGAAGCGGGGCAGTTTAGCCAGCGAGGGGACGTAGCCCTTCAGCAGCAGCGGGATCGAGAGGAGGTCGCCCGCCTCGGAGATCTCGAGGGAGAAGTACTCGTTGAGCATTTCGCGCCGGTCGATGAGCGTCTTTGCCACCACGTCGGGCGCGTTGGTGAAGATGTCTTTTTCACTACTATCAGTTTCCTGCGGGTTTTGGCTTTTTCGTCGTTGTTGTCGCGTGGTCTCGTACTCCTCCCGTTCCATCTCCGCAGCGATCTTGAGCAGATCCACCAGCTTCGGCGGCGGATCGAGCTTGATGACGCCGAAGTTGCCGAAGTCGGTCAGCCCGACCTGGTAGAAGTACTCGTTGCAGACCATCCCGTAGTCAACGAGGAAGAGCTTCACGCCGGATTGGATCGCCGCGATCCGTCGCCGCTCGTCCACGAGCCCGACGTACGTGTGCGACGCGAATATCTCTGTCAGTCCGTTGTGCATGGCCGCGCGGACGGCGGCGCGGAGGTTCTTGACCGATGTAAGGCCGATGCGGATTGGTTCGCGGTCAGTCGTCTCGTAGTGCAGCCCGTCATTAACAGTGGTGGCAGCAGAAGAAGGGTCTACCGTATTTGTTTGGGAGGAAAGGGGGTGCGGTGTCGCGGACGGCAGCATCGAGGTGATCTTGCGCACCTTCGAGTCCGTGCGGACGAGGTTGTGCTCGTATGGCTTTTTCGTTGCTGCCAGTGTTCGGGGAGTATGTTTTCCTCCCCCTCCTGAGGGGGTGCTGGAGGGCGCTGCATCTCTGGAAATAGCAGGCTCAGGGGCTGAGGCACCGGGGAGAAGGCTCTGGGTCATGAAAGTTCGGCTAGAGTCCACCTGCGCGAGTTTCGATCGGATTTCGCTGCATATGGACTCGATGATCTCATCCTCATTGAGAAAGTTAACTTCTCGTTTCGTCGGATGGACGTTGACATCCACGCGTTGCGGTTCGATTTGGAGGTCGATGTAGACGAAGGGATGGCCCCCCTTTGGAAGGAAGGTTGAGTATGTCTGCTCCACCGCCCTCTTGACCGCGGATGATTCTACCGAGCGGTGATTGATGAAGAGTAGAATGACCGTCCGCTTAACATGGTAGTTGGCGTTGGTAACGAGACCGGAAGCTCGGAAGCCCAGTTTCTTATCCTCGAGTTTGAATTCGACCAGCTCGTTGGCCACGGCGCTACCGTGAATCTGGCGGATCCGGTCAATTGTACTCAAGTTCGCTGCTGTCGATATGCCCACGCCAGCGTCGCCATGCTTCTTGCATGAAAAGGCGACTCCCGAACAATGGACGGCGTAGCGGCCCACGACGTCGAGGATCTTAGCATACTCTTCACTTGTGGATCGGAAAGCTCGACGACGGGTTGGGACGTTGTAGAACAAGTCTTCAACCTGCTTTGGATCAGTTGAACTGTAATACGATTTTGCATATAGCTATCGTATTCACATACAGTGATCTGGGTTCCTCCACGCCCAGCTGTTGCCCTTGGTTCCGCACTCTGGCCCGGCTTCGGAGGTACAAGCTTCCCATCGCTGTAATGTGCCCTCCAAGCGCAGCTTGAATTGGCGGTCTTTGTGGTTACGGTAAGATGAGCGACATGGCTGATGCTTGCTAGCGCTTCGCCACGGAACCCATAGGTGCCAATCGTCGAGAGATCCTCAAACGCCTTCAGCTTTGACGTCGTAAATCTCTCGCAGAGTATGGGGAGATCGTCTTTCTGTGTTTAATAGTTAGCCTCGGCCTGTCCTCGAAGTCTCTTCCTTGGGACTGGTAGTAACTGACGTCTATGCCGTGCCCGTTGTCGGTGATCTGAAGAAGCTTGAGACCGCCGTCTTTGACCAGGATCTCGATCGAGGTCGAACCGGCATCGATGGAATTTTCTATCAACTCTTTCAGAGCATGCATGGGAGCAACGATAATCTCCCCTGCGGCGATCTTGTTTACGACATCTGGGTCGAGAGCCTATTGTTTTCCTTAGTTCTTGAGAGTTCCTCCAGAGGCACATATGCACTACTGACTCTGATTCTTCGAGGCGCCTCTGGGGGAAGGCCAGCATCGGCGGCTGACCGCTTGACGCCGCGAGTCTCTGTGCTATCAACCTCCATCTCATCATCCATCGTTTCGAGAACTAAGCGTCTGGACTACGTGTCGAGACTGTGCAAACGGTCAAGCGCAATGAGACAGCATGCCGCATTTGGTTTGATCCTAAAAGAAATGCCAACCAAGTAGAAAGATTGATTGGGAAGGTTCCGATACAGTATGAAAAAGCGTTGATATCAAATATCATGATCACTTGGAGCTGCCGCGTAGGGAGGCGCTAGTGCAGGCGCGCAGCCGATCGCTTATCGCGGCGCGCCAATCGAGGCCGGCTTCTCGAGCGGCGCTTAGTGAGCTCGCGCGCTGCTTGCGGGGGAGCTGCGACTTCGCCGTCTTGAGCTGATGCGTAATACAGCTCGCTCAATAATGCGACATCTTATCTCCCAAGCTCCAAGGGGGCGGCTTTTCACATGAACACGCAATGCATCTCTCCAGGAGGGCCTTCGCGGCTGACGAAGAGCTCGGGAAGAAAGATGATGACCATCGACCTGGCAGCGCACGAGGGAAAGCTCCATCGCTTCCCGCATGGAGAATTCCCCGACGGCGACGTCTGCTGCTGGCCATTGTCGCCCTCTATCTGCTGTATCTTTTCTTCAAACACATGCCAACAGATATACCGCCCGCTGTGGAGCGATACGACCCAAGAATTGCACAACTACGGCAGAAGGGCGGGCCTCTTCTATTCCCTCCCGACAAGTCGTTCGCAGCCGCTCCAGATCGAGCTCCGCCAAAAGACAAGGATGGCGTGAGTGAGGCAGAAAAATACTATTACAATGGGCGCATTAAGTTCTATGAGCTTGCGAAGTCGTTATATCGCGCGTCAGCAGCGCCGGCCAATCGACGCTATCTTGGCACAAACCGCGCAGTGCTTTTCGCCGGCGCAAATCTGAAGAGCGTCGCAGATCTCATACCGCTCGCCTGTGAGATGGCTCGCCAGAAGGCTAATGATGTGCATTTCGCAATCATGGGGAGGGAGGATGTGTCAATCGGGGGTATACAGCAGGTTAATGGCATCAGCGATGATGATTGTCCGATCTATTGGCATGGTGCGCCCATAATCCCTCTCTATCCATTTTGAGATATGCTAATATCCTCATTCTCTAGATGCCCGTCCAGACTATGCTCCATGGTCAACTGAATCCCGCATGGAGAGGGCCGTCAGATCAAGCTTGGGGTATATCAGAACTCAACTGCATCCACAGGTTCTCATAACTCATGGTGAATCACGGGAAGATTCTTTCTTCTGGAGCGGAGTAAAAGGGAAGGTGGAAGAGTTAGGGCTCCCTCATATCGTCCTTTCCAGTACGGCCGGGGATCTCATGTGGTTGTCGAAATTGGATAGCAGTTCTCTGAAAGGTACGAAAGCCCCGGAGCCCATGTAATGTTTCACTGTCGTTCGTTCCTTTTACTGACTGGGTATACTAAAGTCTGGAATAAACTCAACATTGAGATTCTTGTTCATGCGCCCCCCGAATCTTCTGGGTCACTGATAAGACTGATCAAGTCACTGGAGATGGCGGATTATCTGGGGTCTGTTCCCAGTTTAACCATTGAGCTACCTCCTCGCGTAGATCCGCAATTACTCCGGTTTCTTGAGAATATGAATTGGCCGCCTGGTTCGTCAAGCAAGGTAACTCTTCGTCGTCGTATCCAGCCTCGCGATATGACCTCGGAGGAATCATCCATACGGACCGTTGAAGCCTTTTATCCCAGGAATCCAAAGACATCACACGTCCTCATTCTATCTCCTCAGACTGAGCTCTCCCCATCATTTTTCCACTACTTGAAATATATCATCCTGAAATATAAGTATTCCACGCATTCTGCGAATGCGTCCACCCGATTGCTCGGCATCTCCCTTGAGCTTCCATCATCGAAGCCTACTGATGGTGAACCGTTCACTCCCCCATTTGTTCCTTCCGATCACTCTGACCAACGCAACGGAGATGGTGGACTCCCTCTTTTCCTATGGCAAGTGCCAAACAGCAACGCAGCCTTATACTTCGGTGACAAATGGATTGAATTCCATTCTTTCCTTTCCAATCGTCTTGTTGTCCAGGAAAATTCTCAGGAAGTTTCCCCGAGGAAGAAACTCATTTCAAAGAAGTACCCAGCCTTTATGGAGTATCTGCTCGAGCTTATTCGCGCCAGAGACTATTACATGCTCTACCCATCTTTCCCTGCCAGAGATGACTTCTCTCTGGCAACTGTTCATAACGAGCTATACCAGCCTCCGGAGGAATTCGTAACGCGAGATGCAGAGCCTCTGGAGCCAGACTCTAGCACTACTGGCGACTCGTCGGAGCCCTTGGAAGCCGACTCAGAGATAGAGCTTGGATCGATCGAAAGACCATTATCGCACTCATCGACACTGACGACCCTCCTTCGGCAATTCCCCGGAGATCTTCCTGATCTCGATGCTCTACACATTCTATCGTATAAAGGTGAGCAGATATCTAGCCAGGCCGCTAAAAAGGAAGCCGATGAGTTCGCGAACGATTTCAAAACACGTTTTGGTGGTTGCCGCGAGTCAAGTACAAGCGGCGAAATGAGCCTTAGGAAAGTAGACGACTTGTTCTGCCTGGAAAACTGATATAGCAATGGAGTGTCGAGAGTTCGGAAAAATCACTGTACTTTACACTGTGGCGCTTTGGTGTGACTGTCTGGTATGCTAGTTGTTATAGACTTTCTATTTTACTCTTCTGGATAGAAAACGAGCGGGCGACTGATTCTTTCTGCTTTAGCATTTGCGTATTATGTCCCTAGGTAGATACCTCCTAATTCACCTAAGCCACTATGAGGTCGATAGCCGTGGATATTATATCCGTTCGGACAGAAGCTCGAGGGGTCCACCGGCTGCCTGACCTATCTATGTCTTTCACATCGGTACAGTAATAGGACTATGGTTGATCTCTCAACATGTGGCCATACAATGATCTTGCGACTTATATTGCAAGACGAGTTGTTGGGACGAAGCTGAGTAACAACGGGCCTTGGCGTTGTAGAGGGTCACGGTCGGGCTGACTTGAACTGTCTTACATAAGCCGACGTAGAGCTCCACTGGAGCGACACCTTGGACAGCAACGAAAGCTGCGGACGCCTCAAATCCCCAGCTTGTACTGCCTGTCATACATCAACCCTTGTGCGGTCTCGGTTTTCAAATCCGTTACTTCGTGCCCGGCGGACCTTGCTGCGGGTGTTTCTGCCGTCACAGCTTCCCGATCATATCGTGGCCTACTCGCCAGATACCCGTCAGAAATGGCGAAAGAGGGCGAGCGGAGTGCCGCCGACAAGGGCAAGGGCAAGGTGAACGATGTTCGAGAACTGAATGGAGAGAAGAAGGGTGTGAAGGAAGAGAAGCCCACGGCAAACGGGAAGAAGGATGAAGAACGCAAGGAAGGTAGGCAAGGACCTTGAGCAAGGAAACGTGCTGGCCTTCCTGTCTGTGCTTCGATCGCGGCGCTGATGAAATACCCGCTATAGAGGAGCTCAGCGAGGAAGATCAGCAGCTCAAGAATGAGCTTGAGATGCTGGTTGAGAGGTTGAAGGTATGGTGTCCACACGTTGAAGTACCCAATGACGTTAATTCTCACTTATTTTATAGGAACCCGATACCTCTCTATATCGGCCCGCTTTAGATGCAATAAAGACATTCATCAAAACTTCTACTTCTTCCATGACCGCAGTCCCGAAGCCCCTCAAGTTCCTCAGACCGCACTATGATGAACTCACAGCACTTTACGACAAGTGGCCAGCTGGTCCTGACAAGGTATGGTCGACGCACAAAGTGATCATCTGTTAATATAGGCTGAATCGCGTGTGCAGGACTCGCTGGCCGATATGCTGTCGGTGTTGGGAACGACCTACGGAGATGAGGAGAAACTTGAAACACTCAAGTATCGTCTCCTTACCTCGTTCGACGACATTGGCTCCTGGGGTCACGAATACATAAGACATCTAGCGCTGGAGATCGGGCAAGAGTACCAGAACAGATTGACAGAAGAGAAGGATGTTCAGGATTTGGTTAATCTCTCGCTTGCGCTCGTCCCTTACTTCTTAAGTCACAACGCTGAGGCCGATGCCGTCGATCTTCTGAGTGAGCTGGAGATGATCGAGGAAATCTCGCGATTCGTGGATGAGAACACTTATTCGAGGGTCTGCTTATATATGGTTAGCATGGTTCCTCTCCTCACATATCCGGAAGACCAGCAATTCCTTCGGACAGCTCACGATATCTACGTTCGCTACAACAAACTTACGCAAGCCATTGTTCTTGCTATCCGCTTGAACGATATCGATCTTATCAAGAGCGATTTCAATGCCACTACGGATAAGGCCCTCAGAAAACAAATGGCCTTTCTTGTGGCTCGACAGCAGATCTGGCTTGATCTACCAGAAGATGAAGATGACCAGGATTTGGCAGATTGCTTCAACAATACTCAAATCACCAACCACTTCAAGACTCTCGCTAAGGAGCTGAACATACTTGACCCTAAGATGCCGGAAGATATCTACAAGACCCACCTGGAAAGTAGGGGAGCGGGCTTGACAAACGTCGACTCAGCGAGACATAATCTGGCCAGCGCTTTTGTCAACGCTTTCGCCAATGCCGGCTTTGGGAATGATAAGATGATGCTGGTCGACGGTGATAAAGGCCCATGGGTTTGGAAAACTAAGGACGATGGCATGATGTCCACCGCCGCATCAATTGGCATGCTGCTGCACAGGGATGTTGAAGAAGGTCTGGACAAGATCGACAAGTTTACATATGCCCAGGAGGACCAAATTAAGGCCGGAGCTCTGCTTGCCATTGGTATTCTCAACTCTGGTGTCAGAATCGATTCTGACCCAGCTTTGGCCCTTCTGAGTGATCCGGACAACCTTGAGAGCAAGAGTATTCCAATGAGGGTAGCCTGTATCATGGGCCTGGGCCTGTCCTATGCTGGATCCAACAAAGAGGAACTTCTTGATATCCTTCTTCCTATTGTGGAAGACGTTTCTCTGGATATGCAGCTGTCAGCAATGGCTGCTGTTTCGTTGGGTCTTATCTTCGTTGGCTCTTCGAATCACCAGGTCAGTGAAGCTATTGCCACTACACTCATGGATGAGGAAAGGCAAAAACATCTCAAGGACAAATGGACCCGTTTCATGGCTCTAGGCCTGGCACTCTTATACTTCGGTAAACAAGAAGAAGTTGACGTCATCTTGGATATTCTCAAGGCCGTCGATCATCCCATGGCCAAGCCAAGCTCTGTTCTTGCCTCCGTCTGTGCCTGGGCTGGAACTGGCTCAGTTCTGAAGATCCAGGAGCTCCTTCATATCTGCAATGATCCCATCGACGAGAAGGAGGAGAAGAAGGGTGATGAACTTGTGCAGTCCTACGCTGTTCTTGGCCTATCGCTTATTGCCATGGGAGAGGATATCGGCCAGGATATGATCCTTCGGCAGTTCGGCCACCTGATGCACTATGGCGCTAGTAACATCCGCAAAGCAGTTCCTCTTGCAATGGGCCTGGTCAGTCCCAGCAACCCCCGGATGAACGTTTACGACACGCTGTCTCGATACAGCCACGACAATGATAATGATGTTGCCATCAACGCAATCTTTGCTATGGGCCTCCTCGGTGCTGGAACAAACAACGCTCGCTTGGCGCAACTTCTGAGACAACTAGCGAGTTACTATCATCGTGACCAGAACACTCTGTTCATGGTTCGGATTGCTCAGGGACTTCTCCACATGGGCAAGGGTACCCTTACAATCAACCCATTCCATACTGACCGTCAAGTGCTCTCTCGAGTGGCGGCCGCCGGGCTTCTCACCGTACTGGTTGCCATGATCGATGCCAAACAGTTCATTCTCGCTGAGCATCACTATCTCCTCTACTTCCTTATCACCGCCATGTACCCACGATTCCTAATCACGCTTGACGAGAACCTTCAGCCTTTGACTGTCAATGTCCGAGTCGGTCAGGCGCTTGATGTGGTCGGTCAAGCTGGTCGGCCGAAGACTATCACTGGATGGCAAACACAAAGTACCCCAGTGCTTCTGGCCTACGGTGAGAGGGCTGAGCTAGAAGACGAGGAGTACATTCCTCTGAGCAGCACTCTGGAGGGTTTAGTAATCTTGCGCAAGGTGAGTCAACCTTCTTCCTCCACGTGCCAATGGGCTATTTCTAACTCGGCGCTTCTATAGAACCCGGACTGGGTAAGTTCATCGTAAGCTATCAGACGCGGTGCGAGTTTTCTTGTATGGACGTTTGAGGGACGGTAAACGCAGATGGGGACGTATGGTTTTCGGATACGGTTGGGTCTATTGTAATCGGAAGAGCTCCGGAAATAGGGTACGCCATATGCATGCTGGTGAATCTACCCAGAGACCTTTCAGCCCTGCATCTTCCATGTATTGTACACAGATCGGATAGATCTAGTCTGGAGCAACTAAGATGGCATGGGTCTCGTAATGCAGTCATAGACAAGCAACCTGTATGAGTTTATGTCAGGATAACAGTATTTGAAACTCCGGTCACGGTGCGGAGTAGATCAGAAGCAATATGTCATTTTATATCGAGAAAAAATCGTCGCGTTCTTGCGCTATCTTTTACCTTAGGTGCTGTACCTTATGTACCTACCCAGGCAGGTAGTTGTCCACCTGGTCCTTGCTTACTATACGAAAGAGGAAACTAGGGCTTAGGGCTAGGTGCTGTGACTTTTTCCAGCGCCTGCTCCTCCGGGGGCCCTCGACGACGGCGTGCAACGACGAGCGGCGGAGACCGTGTCTACATTCCCTTAACCTTCCAATATTTGGCAAGGTTAGGTTCTAGAACGCAGCCATGAAGCTCGATCCGAAGGCAATGCGCTACCTCTCTTCGGAGGACTTCCGAGTGCTGGCCGCGGTATGCCCCTCATCCCCGCAATCAGTCCCTTTGCGCAGCCTGTCGTTTGATAACTAACAAGAGCTCTACAGGTTGAAACAGGGAGTAGAAACCATGAGGTCGTGCCGACGCCCCTTATCGTACAGCTGTCAGGTCTGCGAAGCGGTAGCGGAGTCCATAAATCTATTTCCAACCTAGCAAAGAACAACCTGATAGCGAAGGTAAAGAATGCTAAGTGTATGTTGAAATAATTGACCATTATTTTCTGCTTCCCTGGGGCTGCGCTGACAGACATCTACGACTAGATGATGGGTACAGACTCACTTACGGCGGGCTCGATTACCTTGCCCTGCACACTCATCAGAAACAGAAGACTATCTACTCCGTTGGCAACCAGATCGGTGTCGGGAAAGAATCCGACATCATCGTGGTCGCGGACTCATCCGGAGCTCAGCGGATCCTGAAAATCCATCGCCTTGGCCGTATATCATTCCGGACAGTCAAGACCAACAGAGACTACCTGCGACATCGGAGCACAGGGTCATGGATGTACATGTCGCGGCTAGCAGCGATAAAGGAGTTTGCGTTCATGAAGGCCCTGTGGGATAACGGCTTTCCGGTCCCGGAGCCCATTGCGCAGAACAGGCACACGATCGTAATGAGTCTGATCGATGCCTTCCCACTGCGTCAGATCTCACACGTCCCGAAGCCTGCTCTGTTATACGCGGAGCTTATGAATATGATTCTGCGGTTAGCGCGATTCGGGCTAATACATGGTGACTTTAACGAATTCAACATCCTGATTAAGGAGGAAGAGGACCCGAAGGCGAAGGGCAAAGCGTCGGCGACTGCGGAGAATGACGGTGAAGGTATCAGGCTGGTCCCGATCCTCATCGACTTCCCGCAGATGGTCTCGATCGACCACGTCAACGCGGAGATGTACTTTGACAGAGACGTCAATTGCATCAAGCGCTTCTTTGAACGGAGGTTCCACTTCATCAGCGACGAACCTGGTCCGTTCTTTGCGGATGCCAAGAAACAACTTCTCGAGAATCCAGGAAAGAGGCTAGATGTCGAGGTCGAAGCGTCCGGGTTCTCGAAGAAGATGGCGAAGGAGCTGGAGGCGTACATGAAAGAGGTTGGAGTCGATGGCGATGGTAGAGCTGGCGGAGACGATGAGGAGGGTAGTGATGAAGATGAAGAAGAATATTCTGGATCAGAGGGAGAAGAGGACGAAGAAGACGACAAGACTCGGGATAGCCAGCAGGATGGAGAGTCCCAACGAGACTCCATTGACGAGAGGACGAGGGAGCCGGAAAATCTTAGCGTATCAGATTCTCCTGCTGGGAGGTCCTAGGAAAATGTCTTCGAGATCCTATCATGATAACAGTAATGACTTAATTTCGCACCCAAGAATTTCCCCAGAAATCACTCGTAACCCGTTAATATCATCGTTCGCATATATACAGCTCGTAGATATGGAGAGAGAGCGGACAGGCTCCGCTACGGAAAGCGGCGCGGCCAAATGCGCAACTTTTCTTCGCCCGACAGACTGGACACCAAAAGTTCCGAACCGACGACCTTGCGATTGCCAATCCGAAACATCTCACCATCCATTCTTCATTCACTGTTCCTCCACTTTTATTTTAGGGGAAAAATCAAACAGGATGGTGCGCAAGTTCTCCAAGTTCCCAAAGAAGCCGGCAGACTGGGTGCCGCCTTCGGCGCCGCTGTCGATGCGGAAGCAAGTATACCTGTACGCTATCCCACCTTCTGAAGGGCGTCCAGGACCAGAGTCTTCCTAGCCCTCAATTAAACCAATTCCAGTGATATCTTCATTTTCCCCGAACATTGAAAGCGCAATAGCTAATTAAATTGATAAATCTATACAGCCCGGATTTCACCATTGCGCTGATCCGAACACCCTTCCTTCCGCCCCGATATGCCTCCTTCTACGTCCCGCTCAACTTCAACAAGCTGGACATGCGCGACTACATGCAACGGGTGTACGGCGTCAAGGTGCTCAGTGTGCGCAGCTATGTCGAGCAGCAGAAAGTGACGCGGCAGCGTCCGCTGGGAAGACTCGGGCTGGGACCGTTGAGGCGACCCAAGTCGAAGAAGAAGATGACCATCGAGATGGCCGAGCCGTTTGTATGGCCGGAGGAGCCCAAGGATTTCTCTCCGTACGTTTGCATACCTACTGATGATCTTTTTTCCCTTTCTTTCCCGCCTGTGGACACCCTTCTTCTGTCTCCGCGAGAACGGAAAAAAGTTGGCCTTCCGTTTTGACTTTCAATCTGCTAACAAATATCTTTGATTTGAACAGGTGGGAGAAGAATCAGTTCTACGAGGCTACGGAGTACCAGGAAAAGCAGGGGAAACCGCAGACAGAGTCTGCAAAGGAGCCGAACGAAGCAGAGCGGGAGGCGTACGCCGAGCAGGCCAAGCTGATGCTGGAGGGCAAGCTGAAATGGAGGCCAACGTGGCAGGCGCTGGGCCTGAACTACGACAGACCCCTGCTCCCCCCCTCCGGGAAACAATCAACCGGTTCATCATGAATATGTGTGAGAGAAGAGATCTGGCATCCATGAGTTCTTCTGAATTGGTTGTATACTTTCTTGTACTGTATAAATTACCTGGCGTAGTGATGTACGGGCCTGGAATTAGGTTTTCAGACAACCAGTCAATGGAATTAGAATTCCCCATATCGTGGAATCGATTGCTGGATTTCAAGGTCTCGTTAAATATTCATTTAACACAACTAACAATACTTCATCATGGAGTATAGGTATTGACGCCATACAAATTTGTAGGGGTTGATATTGTAGGGGTTGATATCATGGACTGATAAAAATAATCAACGAAAACGAATGTCAACGTCATCACAAACAAGAGCTCTCAAATTTACATCATGTACTTCGTTACTGCTGGGCTTTCTTACTGATTCCAGCAAGGGTTTACAGTCTGCTTTCAATCATGTTCATATGGTGCTGACCTGGCCAGTGAGCGTGAGGCCAAATATGCCTGATTGCTTCCCAGATATGCCTGCATTGATGTTAGTGGACTTAGATCCAGAAAAAGAAAGGCACAATAGAGCAACTTACGTGACATAGATGATCTCCAAACCATCCTTGACTTCTTGCGGCACGTCTTTGACGTCTTTCCTGTTGGCATGAGGTAGAAGAACTGTTTTGACACCAGCTCGCAATGCACCAATGAGCTTCTCTTTAATACCGCCAACGGGCATCACTCTGCCTCTCAGAGACACCTCGCCCGTCATAGCAATCTGCGGAGGTACGGTCTTGCCAGTAAGCAGTGAAATCAAAGCGATTGTGTGGGCGAGACCAGCAGATGGTCCATCCTTGGGAATAGCTCCGGACGGGCAGTGGACGTGCAAGCTGCGGTTCTTCATGATATCTTCGTTCGGGTCCTTAGTCAGGCCCAGTTCGAAAGAATGGGCCTTGACCCAAGTCAGCGCCACCTCAACAGACTCCTTCAAAACGTCACCAAGTTTCCCTGTTAGTTGCACACGGCCATTTCCTGGCATATCCGCCACCTCTATGAACAGAATACTGCCCTGGCCACCAGTGGAGTACGCAACAAGACCAGTGACAATTCCTGGGCGAGTTTGCTTTTCGGCGATCTCCTCCTCGAATCGTTCAACTCCAAGAATGTCTTCCAGGTCATCAATCGAGACGTTCGGGTTATACGTCTCAAGTTTCGATGCGTCCTTTGCATCAGCATACTGGACGGCTTTGTACCGACAAACGGAACCAATTTCACGCTCGAGGTTGCGAACACCTGATTCTCTGGTGTACGAAGTAATTATTTTTTCAATTACCTCATCAGAAAGTATGACCTGACCCTCTGAAAGCCCATTGGCCTTTAGTTGCTTTGGAATGAGATGCTGCTTGGCAATATGCTTCTTCTCCAATGTTGTATAACCAGACAATGTGATCGTCTCCATGCGGTCCAGTAGTGGCGGCGGGATAGTGTCTAGCGAGTTAGCGGTGGCGATGAAGAGAACCTTGCTCAAATCAATTGGAATGTTAATGTAGTGATCGGTGAAGCTGTGGTTCTGCTCGGGATCCAAGACTTCCAGCATCGCTGCGGATGGATCACCATGGAAGTTTGCGCCGCCAATTTTGTCGATTTCGTCAAGCAGGAACACCGGATTGGCGACGCCGACCTTCTTCAAACCGTTGACAATCAAGCCGGGCATCGCAGCGACATACGTTCTCCGATGACCTCTGATTTCAGCCTCATCCCTCACACCGCCAAGAGAGATTCTGTGAAATTTGCGCCCAAGAGAAGTGGCTATAGACTTGGCCAAGCTAGTCTTACCAGTTCCAGGAGGGCCGACTAAGAGCAGGATTGGGGATCTGTCGACCATCCGCTTTGACTTCAGGACTTCTAGCTTGGTCTCAAGGGCGTCTCTTTCCGCGTCCGAGATCGACTCCTTTGTCTCGTCATCCCCAGAAACGGCGAGGTTCGCCGAAATCTTCGAGATTTGCTTCTCAACTTCGCTATTGGCAGACTGCTTGAGCTTAAGCACGGCCAAGTACTCAAGCAGACGCTTCTTAATTCTCTCCAAACCATAGTGGTCCTCATCAAGTTGTTTCCTGGCCCTCTGAAGTGTGTCAGGACCAAACTGATCCTCTGTGACTTTTGTCCATGGAATCTCTGCAAGGTTCTCGAGATAAGTCTTGCACACTCCATATTCAGCATTGACGGGATTCATCTTGCGCAAACGTTTGAGCTCCCTATCAGCCACTTTCTTTGCCTCCGGGCTCAGCTGCGCATCTTCAAGTTTCCGCTGAAGTTCATCGATTTCGTTCGGCTCCTTGTCGTCTGAGTCATCACCTCTGCCGCCTGCCAGTCCGGCAGGCGTGAGGCCGTTCAGACCAGCCATCGCTCTTCTCGCCAGAAGCTCGCGCTGTCCTGGATCAAGTTGAGTGATATCGAGCACCGGGCTTTGTGGAAAGCTAGTCGTGGTGATGGACATAATCTTGACACTGCTCTTCATACTCTGGACCTGTCGGCTTAAGAGCTCAATCACCCTCTCTAGCCTATCCTTAAGATCCAGAGAAGCAAGAACACGTAGCTTCTCCTCAAAGCTCGAGTCAACCACATCTGCCATAAAATCGGCTAAGCTTCCAGCCTGAGCGAGAGTCTTCTTGGAAATGAACAATTCAAACCGCCGCGCGACGATTGGCGATAGACTTGATGATGATGATGATGATAGCAGGGATGAAAGTCTCAGCAAAGTAAGAAGTTCCCGCGAGAGCTGCTTGAGCTGCTGGAAAAGATCGGGGATTTCTGAGTCTTTGTTGCTCGGGACTACAAGAGCCAGAAGCGTCAGTAGCGAGGTGGCAGACAGGAAAACATGGTCTCGAAGGCTTACTGGGTTCATCGTGCAAAGTAACTTCAGCTTCCAAGAACGGCCTCTCCTTTGTGATCCTTCCGATTGTAAATCTCCGCACTCCTTCAACCACAAGGTAAGGTTCCGCATAAGCACGACGCTGGATTCCGATCACTTTCCCCGCAGTGCCGTATGTAAACAGGTCGTCTTTCTTTGCTTGTGCCGGGTCAACAGCCTCATGCTCGTGGCTCTCCGAGCTTTCCGTCCCACTCTCCAAGAGCTGCTGGCCGTCTTTGCTCAAGTACGGTGAGCTCAGCGGAACGCACCCGACCGTGATTGCGTTCCCATTGCGTCTCACAGGCGACGTCCGGTTCAGTAAAGATGATAGGAGATTGGAGACATCGGGGCGATTCGCGATCGGTATCCGCAGAGTGACTCCAGGTAGGAGAACGAAGTCCTTTGGCAACGGGATGAGGGGAAGCTTGGCTTTCCTGCTGTTATTGGAACCCATCTTCGGGGTGTCCCGTTATCAGCAACTATACCACCAAGCACGCACAGTCCCGTCCGCGACGCGAGTGAATAAACGAACGGCAGCAAGGATCTGATGAGAGATGAGGAGGAGGATAACAGGCGTGAGGGGAAGCGGTGGAGGCTTTTAAGTCCGCCTGGGGAGATGTTCCAGATCGCGAGCTGTAGACGGTGCCAGAAAGCTGGGGGCGACCAGCGATCAGCGTTCCGATGCCGAGGTTAGCAAGTCGTTGCTCAGGCCAACGACGTCAGCAGCTGGGCGGTTGGTGACGACCACTCGAGCCACGTCGGACCGATCATATGCATCCGGTCCTATTCATCTTCACCGCATCGACTGACCATCATGAGTAACCTGAAACCGGCGCACGAGTCGCGAAAAAAAGCCACGTCCGCCCCGATGATTAACTCACTCTAGAGCACTGGTAAGCTACGGGGCCGGCGGGATCGGACTGGAGCACATCCCGCGACCGCTGACGTCCGCGGTCCCGAAGAAACTTTCTGCCCACCGCCGCATGCCGCCGACTCCCTGATACCGTCCGGTTCGCACTACGCAGGACTCACAGTGCTGCTAAGCTGCAGGGGAGAGTGAGACAGGCGTTAGCTTCGTCTCTTTCCCTGAGCCTTCAAGACGCCAAAACACGCCCAAGCTCTTCTCCTATCTTTCCCCTTGACTTCGGAATGGCGTCTGCCCCGCCTGTCGCATCCCCCGCGCAGGGCGCATCTCCGCAGAAGACCACGTTCAACGTCGGAACGCGCAAGTCGAAGCTTGCTCTACTGCAGACTGATATAGTGCTCAAGGCACTGAAGGAGGCATGGCCAGAGTATGAATTTAACATACAATCAAGAGAGACCGCCGGCGACCAGAACACCACTATTGCTCTTCGAGAGTTCACCACAAAGAACCTATGGACGCAGGAATTGGAGGAGCTTCTGATTGGCGGGCACCTGGACCTGATAGTCCATTCCCTCAAAGGTATATAAAGCGATTTCAGAGCGTTGCCTTCTTTTTGCTAATCGCATTGAAAACTTTGCCAGATGTGCCCACCCTCATACCCTCGACCTGCGCTCTCGGCGCTGTCATGAAGCGGGAAGATCCCAGGGATGTTCTTGTCGTGAAGAAGGGACTGCCATATTCAAAACTCTCTGAACTGCCGCCAGGGTCCGTTGTCGGGACCTCCTCCATACGGCGTACCGCTCAGTTAGCTCTGAAATACCCGCATTTGAAGGTTCTGGACGTCCGAGGAAACATCGGCACGCGGCTAGCCAAACTCGATGCGGAGGACAGCCCATTTACCTGTCTAATTCTGGCCGCGGCGGGACTGTTACGCTTAGGCCTGGAAGATCGTATTTCACAATATCTCGACTCGAAGAACGGTGGGATGCTGCATGCAGTCGGCCAAGGAGCTCTTGGCATCGAGATTCGCAAGGGCGACAAGACTGTCAGCGAAATGCTGAGCAAAATTGGACACAAGCAAACGACACTGGCGTGTTTTGCGGAGCGAAGCCTGTTGAGGACACTGGAAGGTGGCTGCAGCGCACCATTGGGTGTGGAAACAGAATGGGTCCAGGGATCTGACGGAAAGCAGAAGCTGAGGATGAGATCGATAGTAGTTAGCGTTGACGGCACTGAAAGTGCTGAGGTCGAAATGGACGGCGATGTCGACTCCCCTGAAGCCGCCGAAGCTTTTGGCGTTAAGGTCGCCAAGGAACTGGTTGACAAAGGAGCAGGAATGATACTCGAGGTCATTCAGCGGAACAAGAAGACTTCGTAGAAATCCCGCTCCTTTTACGAGAAGCTTGTTAACGACATAGAAACCGCATCCCTCACCTAACGACCCCGCTCCATCTGGAAATTTAGGAGATGCCGGCCTTCTCCTTCGTTTCCAGATATATTGTAAATAGATCCGGATATCTCCCCTCTATGGGTAGCTCGATGGTATATAGAAATGAGATCGACTACATTGATCAACAGATTATTCCCAGATTTCCATGCTAGTAATGCATGCTCTTGAGGCAACTTTTATATCTACTGTCCATCGAAATTTGCTTAAAGTTCTTCGGAATGTAGCCTGTCCTTCAGATATACCTATGGAGAAAATCGAAGCTCCAAAGCTGTAATGATATAGAATAACCATCCTGAGATTTACAAGCAGAAGACGAATGAAAAAAAAAAAAAAAAAAAAAAAAAAAAAAAAAAAAAAAAAAAGAGAGAGAGATAGTTTACAGTATCCCTGGCACCAAATCACTTTTATCCACCCTAGTGAATAGTCAAATCTCTGAGCGTAAGTTGTGACAACTGATGAACTCTGGGATGGCCGGAGGCCTCCCGAATCTCCTGCTCCCCAGACTTGTTTGTTTATGTGTATTCCCGTCTGCCACGCTCTAACCTCTGCTTCAGCACCTCCCAGATCACCAGCTTCTATTCTTGTTTGCCTGTATCCAGATCTCTGACACCCCCGCCAGCACACAGCACAGAAAAATCCCATATCGACTTTATAATCTTCGTATTCTCATATCTGCATCGAGAAAAGAAAAAGCAGAAAAAGAATGGACAGCATTAAAGGCATCCTCAGGAGGAGAATGGGGCAGGCCAAGACCGTGCTTCGCGGTCTAGAGGGTTGTCCGTTTGAGGATCTGCCATCGTCAGCGTTATCAGCTACATTCTCTCCACTCCGGCCACCGACATTCTCTATGCGAGGGCCACCGGATGGCTTCGAGCTTACTTCGAGGCATATCACCAGCCGGATGGATGAATTCGGTTTCCCATTCCCGGAACCCCTACTCGAGAAGACTCCGCTCTTCATGCCGCTGTGGTCTGTCTCGGAGTACGGGGAGCTTCACGGGGAGCACCATGTCAACAATTACCCGCGCTTCTACTTCTTCGGGGATTCGATGACTGACCGGGCGTTCAGGGAGGATGAGAAGGGTTTTGGATGGCTGCTTCGCAAGCAGTATGAGGGCAAGGTGGAGATCGTTAACAGGGTAAATCCTTCCCATCTTTAAAAGTTATGTCTTGTATATTCACGTAGAAAGCTAATTTCTTGTTTCTTTGACAGGGCTTCTCAGGGTGTGTTATTTCCATAGATCTTGACATATGTATTGTCTTATATACTTAAATTTGAGTTCATGAATGGCAAGCTATTGACTAAAACTGACACCTTATACAGTTACAACTCTAAATGGCTCCATGACGCTTTTCAAAATTTCGTAGTCGACGTTGCTGAAAAACGTGGCCCACCTGCTCCTCTCCTGATCACCATTTGGCTAGGATATGAAGATGCACGTCTCCCTCCACTCGCGGTTCACGTTCCATTGAAAGAGTTCGAGCAGCACCTCCGCCACTATGTGAGGACTATCCTGGATCATCCGGGAATGAAGGACACAAGGATTGTTCTAATCACCCCACCTCCAACAAATGTTAAACCGCCAAAAGAACCTCCCTTCTCATTTCCAGGATCAACCGAGATCCAGCGCAATATGGTCCTTAGGACCAGAGCCCACCGTACCTGGCTTTCAAAGCGGAAGTATGCAGAAAAGGTCGTCGAAATCGGTGAGGAGTTCGAAGACGAGACAATGCGGGTCGCCGTGATAAACTTCTGGCAATCCGTAACCCAGTGGGCCTGCAGTGAAGGGCGAAATGGAATCTCGGAGGACTTTGACGAACTTGATGAAATCGACACTCTTCCTGGATGCGGTCTCCCTAAAGCTAAGGTGTTCGGGGAGGAGATGTTTAGTGACGGTATCCACTTGGGAAGAAAGGTATAGCCCGTCACATAGAGGAGTGCTTTCAAACTAATCTTCAAAAGGCCCATGAGATCCTTGCTTCTGAGCTGCTCGACTTGATCAGAGGAAGATGGCCAGAAATTTCCCCGGAGAGTTTTCCACTTCAGGAACAGGCGCCTTCAGTCCAAGAAAGGACACTTGGTGTCACTGCGGATACAATCGTGGGAAGGAAAGAGGTTCATTAAGAAGCAGAGGAAAATGAACATATCCACTGTTGCGAAGAAAAGGAGATCCTTGTGACGCAGGCATGTTCTCCTATGCAGCAGAGATAGCGGATGCAACCTTTACGGTTAGGGAATTTCAAAAGTCTGAGAATAGTATGTATTCATCCTCTGTTCAAGGTATTTCCCGAACCTCTCGGATTCTCCTCTTTGAATTCATCCCAAGCCCTTGCTTTCATCGTCTCTTCATCAGCCTTTTCCATGTTGTCTTCATCAACCTCTTCTTTAGTTGGCTGGTTTCCTCCTTGAATTATCCCACCTCGTTTCCTTTCCTCCTCTAAATATTCCTCAATTGTCATAGTTGGCAGGTTATGGCCCGGCCTAAAAACACCTTTTTGAAGTTGTGTCCGGCGATCTGTTAGCACGAATGGTTGTAATGGCTTTCCGTCCTTGCTCAACAACGGCCCGGCTTTTCCACTCTTCAAAAGCTCGGACATAGGTGGGTCTAGCCGTTCCGAATAGCCCGTTTTGTCCGTATCTTTTTGCTTTCTGGGGTCAGAGTTGTGAAGATTTTCAGGAGGCTTTGGCATGTCGCGCATCTTTATCAGCATAGACAGTTCTTGGCACAACAAATCTAGTGACTGGAATGTCTGGTGTGTGAAGAGGTTTATCTCGGCCAAGTATATTTGCCGAGGGATATCGTCCTCATGCTGGAGCAGACTTTGATTCTGGGACAGATACTTGCAGAGGTGTCAGCATGACTCAAGAAGCTCTTGCAGGGTATAATTGTACCTCCAGCTTTTGTTTAAGCTCTTTCTCCTCCCGAAACCTAGCAATTTTTACTTCCCTTCGAGCAGCCGGGTCATTCATGGAAGCCAGAGTAAATGAGCTCGGGTTTTCCAGGTATCGCTCGTAAAGCTTCTTATCAGCAGGAGATAGCAAGCCATAGTCATCCAAGCGCGACAAGTATTTCTCGTATTCTCCTAGCGAACGGCGAAGGACCGACTCACGGTCAGGATTGGGGGATCTCTGAAGAAGGTCTGCAAGAAGGTAGTCGACCGTTAAGTACCTGAAGGGAAAGTCAGCTGCCCGTATGCATCAGTCTATGGGGTGTCAAAAGTACTGTAGATCTCCAGTGGCAATGTCCTCTAAGGACTCGTTGGGGCTGAACAAAGACAGTCGACTGATGAGTTGCTGGCATTCCTCGAATTTGGCTATCGTTGCATTCACCTGGCTGCGATACTCGTCGGTATTTGTTTCTAAACTCGACTCTAACGACTGCTTCTCTTTCTTTGCTGTCGCAAAGAGAGTCTGAAGATTCTGAGAATTCTCCGCCATGGCGTTGAGGGATGCTGTAGCTGTTCCTGGGACAATCGCGGGGGAAGCTATGCATGAATGGCGGGGATGCTGTCCAACTTCCACGAAAATATTTAGTGCGGAGTCCGCATTCTAGAACTCCGCCACAACTTCCAAAGTACTAAGCCACCGGATTCTAGCATCGAAGAACTTCGGGTTCCACCCTCGTCTTGTTAAATATCATATCCTCTATAGCAAAATGGATAATGTGTGCACTGTAAGAGATCGACATGGGGAGAATTCACACTGTCTACCTAGGTAATCAGCTCTCCTGGTTTCCTGCTGCGTCGATGCCTGGAGCAAACAAGTTGGAACTACCCGTCAATGAACAGCATGTCTCGGCCCAGCGACCCTGACAATACACCTGAGATAGCTGTCTTTGAATTGATATTTCTTTCATTTATTCCTCTTCACAGCCTACTTACTACAACTTCTCCTTCCTTCAGTGAATCCTGTGACTGTGAGGTGAATAGCTACAATCATACTACCTATTCCTAGCTCAGATGATTCTCCAGTCCCACTCGCGTCAAGACTTCTGACGCATCGTAATCTTTTCTTTCACAATCGATTACCCAGTTGCTCTTTTTTTTTTGAAATAAACACACCGATCATGCAAACTCCTCGAGAAGAAGGCCATACTGGAACGAGCGTAACCGACGGGTTGGCAACGGTAGATGCAACGAACAAGATGCCAAGTACAGGATTTGATAGAGATGACGAATTTGGTGGCTCTACAGATTCAGAGGTTGAGGATCAAAGCGCAGCATACGCTCACCAAAATGTAATACAGCGGCGGCGAGTTCAGAATGCCAAATTCAAAGCCTTGTTCGTCTTTGGAAGCTTCCATTAGTCGCCCACGAGATCACGTAGACTGACTTTTCTCGATAGGCTCTCAAAACATGCTGCGTCCGTAACTGCTGAGGACATCAAATCTGGCGTCCAGTCTGCACCCGACTATCAGCTTTCTACCGCTAATCTTTTAGCAAAACAAGATTTTGCTGCAGTCATCACCGATCCCCGGGAATACCAGATTGAGCTCTTCGAGAAAGCGAAGAATCAGAATACGATTGCAGTATTGGACACTGGTAGCTCCATTTCTTGTACTAGGGTCGAAAGTTGAGTACTGACAGAGACCATAGGTTCCGGCAAGACGTTGATCGCTGTACTTCTGCTAAAGCACGTCATCCAAAATGAATTAGTGGATCGTGGCATGGGAAAGCCTCCTCGAATCTCTTTCTTTCTGGTATGATATAATTCGAACCTAGGAAAGAAACCAGACCCTGATTATTCCTAGGTGGATAGCGTGACACTTGTCTATCAGCAAGCGGCTGTTCTACGAAACAATATTGACCAAAATGTTGCTCAATTCTTTGGCGCCATGGGAACAGACCTATGGAATAAACAGATATGGGATGAATATTTCGCCAAGAACATGGTGATAGTGTGTACGGCAGAGATTTTGCATCAATGCCTCCTGCACTCTTACATCAGGATGGATCAGATTAATCTACTGATCTTTGATGAAGCTCATCACACGAAGAAAGATCACCCTTACGCCCGGTTCGTGAAGCTATAGAGCTCTAAAGAAACTCTTCTAACCCCACACTAGGATAATCAAAGATTCATATCTCAAGGAGATCCCGTCAAAGCGTCCAAGGATATTTGGGATGACGGCATCTCCTGTTGACGCCAAAGGCGACATTGTGAAAGCGGCAATGTGAGTTAATGAGAGTTTGACAGTAGATGACGCTTACATTAGGTAGAACTCTGGAAATGCTTCTTGATAGCCGGATCGCAACGACATCAAACCTCGCACTCCTACGACAGACCGTCAGTCGACCGGCAGAGCAAACATGGATATACGACAGACTTCAACCGCCTTTCAAGACTTCTCTCTACGAGACACTCAAGTCTCGTTTTGGTGACATGGAATGTCTTGAAAAAACATTTCGGTTTGCCTGGGATGCCAGCTCTGAGTTGGGTAGTTGGTGCTCGGACCGTGTATGGAGCTACGCACTAACAGAAGAAGTGCTACCGAAACTCGAAGGTCGAGTTAGCAAAAACTTCAAAAGAGGTTTTGATAATGCAGTTACTGCGAGAGTGGACAGTGAGATAAAGCGAATTAAGCAAGCAAGTGCCCTGGTGAAGGATCACAAGCTTAGCAGCCCGGATGCCTTGAATCAATTGAGTCCAAAGGTCCAGCTGCTCCGTCGGGAGCTTTCCAAATATTTTGAATCGCCGACAGATACCAAATGCATTGTTTTTACAAAGCAGCGGCATACAGCACGGCTGCTCGGTGACTTGTTTACTCGATTAGGTATTCAAAACCTGCGCCCCGGCGTTCTTATTGGCATTCGATCTGGTGATGATGTGGGAATGAATTCAACGCTTCGCCAACAGTTTATGACTTTGGTGAAATTCAGAACAGGAGAGCTAAACTGTTTGGTATGACCCTCTTACGAATAAACCTCTCTTTCTTTAAGCTCTTCTAATCGCCAGCAGTTCGCCACCTCAGTGGCAGAGGAAGGTCTTGATATACCAGACTGTAACCTGGTCGTTAGGTATGTCTCAGTGAATTATACATTCATGTACTTGTTTCTAACCGATTCAGGTTCGATCTTTACGATACGCTCATCCAGTATGTACAAAGCAGGGGCCGTGCTAGACATTTCAACTCGATGGTAAGGTCTTTTACGTCCCAAGCAGCTTGCACTTTTTTTAAGACTCGGTTTATATAGTATATACACATGGTGGAAAGGGATAACCTTGAGCATGAGACACGACTGGAAGAAGTCCGAAATGCTGAGGTAGGATCGCCGATAAATGGTGAAGGCAGGAAGTACCTTAATAATGTGATTAGGAGGTGATGCGCAAGTTTTGTGAAACGCTACCTGATGACCGAATACTTCGAGGAAATGATAGTGACATGGATTCAATTCTCGGAAAGGAGGAAAGGAGAAGAACGTACAGAGTTGCCAGTACCGGGGCGCTGTTGACATACCATTCTGCTTTGAGCATCCTTGCTCGCTATGCCAGCTCTTTGGTGAGGATTATCTTTAGTTACCTCCTTCAATTATTCTTGACTGATTTCGCAGCAATACGAAAAGGAGACGTCAACACAAGTCACGTACGTAGTGCTCCCCACGAATAATGCCTATACTTGTGAAGTCATACTTCCGGAGAGATCTCCCATAAGGGGACTCGTTGGTAGGCCGGCTACGCAGAAGTCTCTCGCGAAGCAATCTGCTGCATTCGACACATGTCTTTTGCTCAGAAAGCACAATCTACTGGACGACCACTTCAATTCTATATACCATAAACGATTGCCCGTTATGAGAAATGCAAAATTGGCAATCAACACAAAGAAAACCAACCAATATGATATGTTATCGAAACCATCCTTCTGGGGCAGAGGGCGTGGAAAAATTCCAGAAACGCTTTATGTCACAGTCTTGGTCTTGATTCCTTCCAGGGCACTCACGAGGCATCACCAGAACTTTATCCTTCTAACACGCGAGAGATTGCCAGAATTTCCGAGATTCCCCATATTCTTGGAGGACGATATCGAGACGGAAATTAGTTCGCTGCCAATAAAGGATGCTCTGGCTGTTTCCGAGAGTGACCTTGAGGCCCTTACAACATTCACTCTTCGCGTTTTTCGCGACATTTTCCACAAAATTTACGAGCGGCAGCCTGAAATGATGCCATATTGGCTTGCACCAGGAATGACTTTGCCCACAAATAGTCAAGAGAATCTTGACCCAAGATGTGCGATAGACTGGACGACGTTAGCATTCGTTCAAGAAAATGATGAACTGGTTTGGTCTGAAGACAAGCCTGCAGAATTCCTAGCTGATCGCTTTGTTTTCGATAACTGGGACGGAAGATATCGATATTTCACTCTTGGGGTTGATAGTGCTCTCAGACCCTCTGACCCGCCACCGTCTTTTCTGCCCCGTCGCAGATACATGGATGACATACTGAACTACTGCTTAAGTCTATTTAAAAATGCTCGAAAAAGGTTCCTTGAGACATGTAACTGGAATCAGCCAGTTGTTCGAGCTGAATTGGTTCGTCTCCGCAGGAATCTGCTCGACAAAATGACAGACCAAGAAAGGGCCGTGGAAACGAGGTGTGTGATATGTCCAGAGCCTTTGAAGATCTCTGCCGTAAGTTAAACATTCGATGTTCGTACGCGCTTTATCTACTAACGTTCGTACCAGATTCCTTCACCTATCGCTGCTACTTGTTTAGCTTTCCCAGCTATAATTAGTAGATTCGAATCTTATCTTATCGCTCTTGAAGCCTGTGAGAGCCTGGACTTAGTAGTCAAGCCAGAGTATGCTCTGGAGGCATTGACGAAGGACTCGGACAATACCGAAGAACACCGGAATGAACAGATACATTTTCAAAGGGGTATGGGAAAGAATTACGAGCGACTTGAATTTTTAGGGGACTGTTTCCTAAAAATGGGGACATCGATTTCCCTATTTGCGCAGAATCCTGATGATGACGAATTTGACTATCATGTGAACAGGATGTGTTTGATATGCAACAAAAACCTCTCCAAGACTGCAAAGGAGAGGAAGCTCTATGAATACATCAGGACTCAAGGTTTCTCTAGGTTTGTTATATTTTACCACCTTTTTTTGTAAACTTTTCTCTAATCAGATTGCAGACGGAGATGGTATCCAGAAGGTCTGAAGCTGCTCCAGGGTAAAGACCACAGCAGGAAGGGGCCGTTGGAAGAGAAGCATGCTCTCGGTGAGAAGACTATTGCGGATGTCTGTGAGGCAGTAATAGGTGCTTCTCTACTTTCAGGTGGCAAGGAACATCGTTTTGATATGGCGGTAAAGGCAGTGACTGCTTTTGTCAACAGTGAGAGTCACATTATCTCGAGTTGGCGTGGGTACTTCGATCTCTACTCCCTACCCTCATATCAAACTCAACCTCCAGACGGTTTCGAGCTTGACCTTGCTCGGAATGTTGAAGCAAAACTTGGCTACCATTTCACCTACCCTAGGTTGCTGCGATCGGCCTTCACGCATCCATCATACCCTTCCGCATGGGCTAAAGTGCCGTGCTATCAACGTCTCGAATTTCTCGGTGATTCACTTCTGGACATGGTCTGTGTGGAAGATCTGTTTCATCGCTTTCCGGACCGGGACCCGCAGTGGCTCACTGAACATAAGGTACGTGAAAACGCCCAGCGATTAGGTAGAAAGCTGTGGTTAACAATGTCAGATGGCCATGGTCTCAAACAAATTCCTTGGCGCTGTTGCTGTCCTGCTAGGACTGCATACTCATCTACAACATTTCAGCAGTATGTTACAGAGCCAAATCACACATTATGCCGAAGAAATTCAGGCGGCCGAAAAGGAAAGCGAGGGCGCAAAGGATTTCTGGGTCATTACCAAAGATCCTCCAAAGGTAAGGATATTTTCCTTATCCCTGAAAAGTAGAGCATAAGTAATGGAATATAATCTTCTTTTCCTAGTGCCTACCTGATATGGTTGAAGCTTATCTTGGAGCTATCTTCGTCGACTCGGGTTTCAACTTCGAGGTCATAGAGACGTTCTATCAGAGACATATAAAGTCGTATTTTGAAGATATGTCAATCTACGATACTTTCGCTAATAAGCACCCCACAGTAAGGCCGTCATTTTCTCTATGTACAGCAAAAGTTGAATCAGATCCGCTGATTGTCCCCAGACGTTTCTGCGCAACAGATTGGCAATTGACTTCGGCTGCATGAACTATTGTCTCAAGGCCGGTGAAATACCTACCGTGGACGGGGCACCTACGACTGTCCTAGCAGCCGTAATCGTGCATGATACGGTCATCGCTAAAGAGACTGCTTCTTCCGGCCGCTATGCAAAAGTCAAGGCGAGCGAGGCGGCTCTGGATGTTCTAAAAGGGCTCTCCCCCCTCGGATTTCGAGAGGAATACCAGTGTGACTGTCAGAATGCGAGGAAAGATGGTGTGCCTGAAAATAGGGAGATGGGAACTGCTGTATGATATGGTCCTGGGCTAATTTATCAGAAACATCTTAATAACATACCAGGTTGAGAGTCGTATGGGGGATATCCGCTTTCAAATTTACGGTCACGTAGGTAAATAGAGATTGAAGCATCTTGCCTGATGTCCACAGTACCCTGTCTCGCTGAGGGGCATTGACAAAATATGATCTCCCTAATGCATACTACCTAGTCGCGTTAGACGCTTCTGTAACCTAAACCCTGCAAGACCGTACAGCATCCAGTACGCAGCACTGCATAGGGAATACTAAGAACCATGGAACTGTTCAGGAACCCGGCACGAACCACGGTTGATGGTCACATGATTCTACACTGGGATGCGCGAACCATTGCAGCGAGTCCCAAAGTCACGTTGACGCTGTACATATCTGCTGCGGACAAGGCTGCCAGCCCCTGAACTACGGCTCCACAGGGCGCGGTCCCGTGATCTAGGAAACACGCCTGCCGCGTGCCGCAGAGTTGATGGGATAAAGATCATCAACGAACAACAGACATTCATGACTTAGCCCACTTTCATAAAGGTCATCATCGCCCACGAGCTCTCCATCCCATCACCATCTCTCGCGCTCCCTCCCTTATACCCCCTTTCCTCGTTCCTACGAAACCAGCGGACGACGCTCTTTACGACCACCACACCTCCGGTCGATACATCAACGTTTTTACGAAGCCGTTCCCGCGGGATTCGATTCTCCATGATTTCGGTGCATCACAGTCCATAGATTTCGAGTCATGGAGGTCGCCTCTCCAGGGGTGCCGAACAGCCTCGCGGCACCGAGCCAAGTGCCCGTGGCGGACCCTAGCGTCGTGGTGCAGTACCTGACGGATGTTCTCCAGGTGACTCTGGGGGCTTCGAGGAAGGATCTGGAGAGCGCGGGGAGCATGCTGTCCAAGGGCAAATATTCAGAGACTGTGCAGAGATGTACGAGGTTTGCCTCTGAATCGCAGGTTGCCCTGTACGTTCAGAAGGACCTTGTGGCCACGGAGGCGACAAACGGAACAGATGACGGGTCATGTAAGTGAACGGGAATGATTATACGCGTACATCATTTCTGCGAAGCCAACTGACCGATTGCAGCATCGACGGCTCGATTCGTCTATACCCTTACCTCGGAGATAACCCTTTCGTCTACCACCGTCGCATCCGTGGCGTTCATAAAACGTCCTGCCGCGATCGATCCAAGCCTTCCCGTATCATCTCAGATACAGGTGCTGAACCTTCCTGGTCTGTCTTCCGTGAGCAATGCACAGGCTCAGCAGGGTGCCTCTGTGTCTCCCTACGAGGTCATTCATTCAGTGCTTCACAATGCGCTCAGCCCCTACTTTGAAGCCTGCGCTCGCGGTCAAGAGGCCGTCAATGGTGTAAAGTCGAGAACAGATACAGAGGCGAAGACGGGTGTCCCTGGGACTAGGAAGCGGTTTGCAGAGTTGGAGCTTGGTCTTCTGCATCTGCAGCAGAATGTCGAGATTCCGACGCTGAACCTCCCTCTTCACGAAATAGTCCAGGCTGCTTTGGATGAAGCGGAAGCCCGAGGGGTCAAACCATCTGTCGATTTGGTGCCTCCTGCTGCTCTGGAAAATAGCACTGTTCTCAACAGCATCCAGAATACTGTAAATGGTTGGATAAGATCGATCCAGACCATTACTAAGATGTCCCGCGATGCCGACAGCGGCTCGGCAGCGCAGGAGATCAATTTCTGGCTGTCTATGGAATCTGCTCTTGAGGGTATCGAGAATCAGCTACGTGGGGATGGTGTGCAGTTGACCATGGATATCCTTCGGCACGCGAAACGTTATCAGGCCACACTGAGTTTTGTCGCAGACACCGGGCTCAGGGAGGCTATGGACATGGTTCAAAAGTATAACCAGCTTATGCGTGATTTCCCGCTCGATGAGCTTTTATCCGCCACCTCCTTACAAAAAGTACAGGAGTCCTTGGGCCTCATCTTTAACCATCTCAACAAGAAACTGAAGATATGCCCTTACCCAATCAAGCGGGCTCTGGCCCTTGTTGAAGCCATCTCTGGGGATCTCGATGCTCAGATTCACTCATTGCTCAATGGTCGAACGATAATGCATCTAGATTATCGAGAATTTCGCTCTTTGATGAAAACCGCGAGCGCAATATGGCGGACTTGGGACGAGAACGTGAAGGAATTTACCAACGTCGCTCGTGATGCGACGAGGCGTCGGAATGAGAAGTTCATTCCAATCAAAATCGTACCCAGACATGCTAAGACTCAAGAACGGTTGAAATATATCAACACTTTCCGAGTCAACCACGAGCAGCTCCAGCGAACGATCGTCAACGTTCTGGGTCCAAAATCTTCCTCCACTGAGGCTACTGCTGCCGGAACTGATTCTGATGGAGCTGTAATCGTGGAAGAAATTGGAGACGTTGATGCTGTTGAGGAGGTGCAACAAGCCTACGCTGCCTTGAAAGATGTCGATGTTCTGGATGTGTCTCCTGAGGGAACTCAAAGGTGGATTCAGGCGGAAATCGCCTACAATGAGCGTACCTCTCGCGTTGAGAACTCCATTATTGCTCGCCTAAGAGATCGGCTTGCTACTGCTAAGAACGCCAATGAAATGTTCCGTGTCTTTTCTAAGTTCAATGCCCTCCTCGTTCGACCTAAGATCAGAGGTGCCATCGGTGAGTACCAAACGCAACTTATCGACAACGTCAAACAAGACATAGCAGCTCTGCATGAACGGTTCAAGCAGCAGTACGGGCACTCGGAGGCTCATGCGATGGCTCAACTACGGGATCTTCCACCTGTCTCCGGGGCAATTGTCTGGGCTCGTCAGATTGAGCGACAACTTAATGCCTATATGCGAAAAGTCGAGGATGTTCTCGGAGAAGACTGGCATTTGCATTCGGAAGGCCAGAAACTCCAAGCAGAGAGCAACATGTTCCGCAAAAAGCTTGATACGAGGCCAGTGTTTGAATCTTGGCTTCATGACGTGCAGAGGCGGCAAATCAGCATATCTGGTCGACTTTTCAACATAGTTCGTAATCGTGCCGCTGGAAATTCACTGGAGTTGAGTGTCAACTTTGACGCGCAGGTCATCGCCCTCTTCAAGGAAGTGAGGAACCTAGTCTGGTTAAATTTTCAGGTCCCTCATGCGGTCAGCAACATATCCAAAGAAGCAAAGCGCGTCTATCCTTATGCCATTAGCCTGATGGAGAGTGTTCGAACGTTGCAGCAGACGAATCGTGCAATTGCATCCATGACCGAAGTGGCAATCCTGCTAAGTGGTTATCAAAACGATGTGCAAGCCATGATCGTCAAGGGAATTCCTCTTAGATGGGAGTCCTTCGTGCATTCATATGAGTTGCATGTGAAGCAATCATCATTAGCTAATGGCTCCTTTGACCCATCTATTCCAGGAAGAGGAGAGAGCAAACATGTGCAATTCGTTCGGGAATTTGCCGTATCTGCATCTGTTCTACAGTCCAAGACAGCTACCTTGGCTTCAATCAATGAAAGCATTCAAAAAGCGATCTTGGAGCTTAAAACTTGTCCTTATGATGCTGCAGCTTTTCGGCAGCGCCTCGACACCATTCAGGTAGCGGTTGACAAGCTGAACTTGGAAAACTACGTGAATCTCGGATACTGGGTCTCAAATCTGAACCTTAAAATTGAGGAAATCCTCCGTGAACGTCTTCTTCGTGCAATACGCGCGTGGATCTCTTCGTTCCAAGAAGCGAAAGAGGAGCAACACAGCAAGCGGATATCAATGCAAGCACAGTCTCCCTCAACAGGAGAGGCAGAGTCAGAGTCATACAATATCGAATTTCCTAAACTTGTTCATGAGATTTCAATGCGGAATCAAGTTCTGCATCTTGATCCGCCTTTGCAGTTCGCACGAGCTAGCTGGTTCGCACATTTCGACCAGTGGCTTGGGACGGTTTGCAACCTAGAAAAGATCAAGTCGTCCCGTTATCAAATCTCGATCGACGTGGAGAAGGTTCAGCCATCTGAAACTCACTTTGTTAATCTCCCTCAGTACTGTACCAACGAATTGACTGAAGTTTATAAAGTTGTGGAGTCAAGGCTGAAGGAGATATCCGAGTACGTCGATAAGTGGTTGCAATTTCAGTCTCTGTGGGATTTGCAATCTGAGCAAGTGTATGATGTTCTGGGTGATGATCTCTCTCAGTGGTTGCAACTACTTCAAGAGATCCGAAAGAGTCGTGCAACCTTCGATACTTCTGAAGTTGGTCGATCCTTTGGTAACATTAGGATCGATTACGAGCAAGTCCAGACAAGGGTCAATGCGAAGTATGATCAATGGCAGCACGAAATACTTTTGAAGTTTGGTGCAAAGCTTGGTAGTCGCATGAGAGAGGTTTATTCTGAAATTGCTGCGGCTCGAAGAGACCTGGAAGGTCAGACGCTGGAAGCGTCTTCGACCGCGCACGCTGTCTCTTTTATTACCATTGTACAGCAATGCAAGCGTAAAGCAAAAGTGTGGGAGCCCGAGGTTGATCTCTTCCGCCAGGGTCAGACCACACTTTCTCGCCAGCGCTACCAGTTTCCCAGCGATTGGCTTCACGTGGAAAACGTCGATGGCGAATGGGCAGCTCTGAATGAGCTTCTTGCACGAAAGAGCAAGATTGTTCAGGACCAGACGGAGGGTCTGCGCGCGAAGATTGCAGCAGAAGATAAGGTAATTAGTGACAAGATTGCTGAAGTCATCGCACAGTGGAATGAGGAGAAGCCTGTCTCAGGTACGATCCCGCCTGAAGAGGCATCCCGAACATTGAGTTCCTTCCAATCACGGCTTGAGGCTCTCCAGTCAGAATTCGAGATGGTCTCGAAGGCAAAAGAGGCTCTTGATCTCCCTGCCAGTGCTGAGTCCTCACTCCCTGCTGTTCTGGAGGAAGTGCAAGATTTCATGTCTGTTTGGGCCGCGCTGTCAACGATTTGGAAGAGTCTGAACGAACTTCGGGACATGCTTTGGAACAGTGTGCAGCCAAGGAAACTCCGTCAATCCCTCGATGGCTTGATTAAGATGACAAAAGAAATGCCAAGTCGAATGCGCCAATATGCTGCATTCGAACACATCCAGAACGTCCTGCGACAGCTTTTGAAAGTCAACCCCCTTCTCGCTGACCTGAAGTCGGAAGCAGTGAGGGAACGGCATTGGCAGAAAATCTTCAAGGCTCTTAAACCAGGCAAGAGATTCTCCCCAGTATCTCTCACTCTTGGAGATGTCTGGGATCTGCAGCTTGCCGCAAGTGAGAGCGTTATTCGTGATATTATCGCGCAAGCTCAGGGAGAGATGGCACTTGAAGAGTTCTTGAAGATGGTCCGTGAGACTTGGCAGAATTACTCCTTGGATCTTGTCAACTATCAGAATAAGTGTCGCCTTATCCGTGGCTTCGATGATTTATTTGCAAAGTGCAGTGAGAATCTGAACTCCCTCCAGGCGATGAGACACTCGCCTTACTACAAGGAGTTTGAGGAGGAAGCTTCTGCCTGGGAAGACAAATTGAACAGAGTCCACGTTCTTTTTGATGTGTGGATCGATGTTCAGAGACAATGGGTTTACCTTGAAGGTGTTTTCTCTGGCAATGCTGATATCAAACACCTTCTTCCTCTCGAGTCCAGCCGCTTCCAGAACATTAACTCGGAGTTTTTTGCTGTGATGAAGAAGGTCTATAAATCTCCTTTCGTGCTGGATGTTCTTGCCATCAATGGAGTCCAGAAGTCGTTGGAGAGATTGGCTGAGCTCCTTAACAAAATTCAAAAGGCACTGGGCGAGTATCTTGAGCGGGAACGTGTCTCATTTCCCCGCTTTTACTTTGTCGGTGATGAGGATCTGCTCGAGATTATTGGCAATAGCAATGACACCCAGCGCGTCGCCAAGCATTTCAAGAAGATGTTTGCCGGATTGTCTGGGCTTCTGATGGACGACGATAATAATATTGTCGGGTTCACATCAAAGGAAGGTGAAGAAGTCCGATTGAAGAGAGAAGTCAGCCTTGCAAAAACTCCTAGGATCAATGACTGGCTTGCTGCCCTGGAAAAGAACATGAAATTAACCTTGGCAGAACTCCTTGCCGAGGCAGTGGAGCAATTCGAAACGATTTATAATGCTCCTGAAGTCGATCAGACTGCGTTCAATGACTATCTTTCGAACTACCCCGCTCAGATTGTCGTTCTCGCCAGTCAAGTGGTCTGGACGAACGCTGTTCAGAGCGCCTTAGAAAATGGTGGTGCCGGTCTTTCGGCGTTGTATGATGCGGAAGTCAGGGTGCTTGAATTGCTCGCTGTCACTGTCCTTGGTGAGCTCGATCTAATAACCAGGAAGAAGTGCGAACACATGATCACCGAGTTCGTTCATCAACGGGATGTCATCGCGAAACTCATGAAATTTAACGCATCATCGCCCACGCACTATCTCTGGTTGCTTCAAATGCGCTACGTCTACAAGAACGAAGGAGACTTTCTGCAACGTCTCCATGTCCATATGGCGAACGCTAAACTGGACTATGGCTTCGAGTATCTAGGAGTCCCTGACCGTCTTGTCCGTACCCCTCTTACCGACCGTTGCTTCCTCACTCTTACTCAAGCCCTTTGTCAAAGACTTGGTGGTTCTCCGTATGGTCCAGCTGGTACTGGAAAAACCGAGTCTGTCAAAGCCCTCGGTCTTCAGCTTGGTCGCTTCACACTTGTTTTTTGCTGTGATGACACTTTCGATTTCCAAGCAATGGGTCGAATCTTCCTTGGTATTTGTCAAGTCGGTGCATGGGGCTGCTTTGACGAGTTTAACCGTTTGGAAGAGAGGATCTTGTCAGCCGTATCACAGCAGATTCAGAACATCCAAATCGGGCTGAAGAAGGGCGCAGATGATGAGAAATACCAGATTGAGTTGATCGGACGACGCCTGCGAGTGAATCCAAACACTGGCATTTTCATCACAATGAATCCAGGGTACGCAGGGCGATCAAATCTCCCAGACAACTTGAAAAAGCTTTTCCGGAGCGTGGCAATGTCCAAGCCCGACAAGGAACTTATTGCGGAGGTAATGCTCTTCTCTCAAGGTTTCAAGCAAGCAAAGCCGTTGTCAAAGCAGACGGTTCCTTTCTTCGATCAATGTTCTTCGCAGTTGTCTAAGCAAGCGCATTACGATTTTGGCCTGCGTGCTCTGAAAAGTGTCTTGGTCAGTTCAGGTGGTCTCAAACGAGCCCGTCTCGCTAGCTCTGGGGGTGATCTGGGCCCCGATGAAATCGTCGAGCCGCAGATCATCGTTCAGAGTATCCGTGAGACTATTGCTCCCAAGCTGATCCGTGAAGATGTTGATAAAATGTTGGAAATCCAAAAGCAGAATTTCCCAGGCGTCGAGTACGTTCCAGCGAATTACGAAAAACTCACTCAGGCCATTCGCGACATTGCTCGGGAGAATCATTACGTCGACAGCGATACTTGGATTACAAAGGCGCTGCAACTTTACCAGATCCAAAGCATCCACCATGGTGTTATGATGGTTGGAAGATCTGGTTCTGGGAAGTCTGCAGCCTGGAAGGTCCTTCTTCAAGCTCTACAGCGAACTGAAGGCGTTGAGGGTGTCTGCCATATTATTGATTCTAAGGTCATGTCTAAGGAAGCTCTTTATGGAAGCCTTGATAGCACTACTAGAGAGTGGACGGACGGTCTTTTCACAGGCATACTGAGGAAGATTGTTGATAACCTTCGAGGAGAGGACTCGAAACGCCATTGGATCGTTTTCGATGGAGATGTCGACCCAGAATGGGTTGAAAATCTTAACAGCGTCCTGGACGATAATAAACTATTAACTTTGCCAAATGGCGAACGTCTGAACTTGCCGCCCAATGTGCGCATCATGTTCGAAGTGGAGACTCTTAAATACGCAACTCTGGCTACAGTCAGCCGTTGCGGTATGGTCTGGTTCAACGACGATACTGTTACCCCGTCAATGATGATTTCCAACTACGTCGAATCTCTCAAGACAAAGACATTTGAAGACTTGGATGATGACAGTGTCCCGGCCGGACAAGCATCTGCTAAAACCCAAGATGCGCAGGACATTATCTCGAGTTTCCTCAAACACCTCCTTCAAGGCGATGATCTCGTTCTCAAGGCACTCGAGGAAGCAAAGAAATACAATCATATTATGGAGTTTACGGAGATTAGAGCCCTTAACACTTTGTTCAGCTTGCTAAATAAGGCCTGTCGGAATATTCTCGAGTACAATATCCAGCATGTCGATTTCCCACTTGACCCTGAGCAGATCGAATCTTACATATCCAAGAAACTTCTTCTTGCGCTTGTCTGGTCATTTACGGGTGACTGCCCTTTGGGAGACCGTAAGGCTTTTGGAGAATATTTGACGGCATACTCGACCATCGATCCGCCTCCGCTTGGTGAATCCTCTTCGCTTATCGACTTTGACGTTTCACTGCCCAAAGCCGAATGGATAAGTTGGCAATCACAAGTGCCTTCTGTCGAGATAAACACACATTCCATTACTCAAACTGATGTCGTCATTCCTACTTTGGATACTGTCCGCCACGAAGATATCCTTTATTCATGGCTTGCGGAGCACAAGCCTCTACTGCTTTGCGGTCCTCCAGGTTCAGGCAAAACTATGACTTTGTTTGCTGCCCTTAGAAAACTACCAAATATGGAGGTTGTCGGTTTGAACTTTTCCAGTGCCACCACTCCGGATCTTCTGATCAAGACTTTCGAGCAATATTGTGAATACAAGAAGACGTTAAACGGAGTTGTTATGTCCCCTAATCAGATCGGACGGTGGTTGGTGATATTCTGCGACGAGATTAACCTCCCCGCGCCTGATCGGTATGGCACGCAACGGGCAATCTCCTTCTTGAGGCAGCTTGTTGAGCAGAATGGTTTCTGGAGAACGTCAGACAAGACTTGGGTGACTCTTGACCGCATCCAGTTTGTTGGTGCCTGTAATCCTCCTACTGACGCGGGACGTACGCCATTGGGTGAACGATTCTTGCGCCATGCCCCACTGATCATGGTTGACTACCCTGGTGAGATATCCCTCATGCAAATCTATGGAACGTTCAATTCTGCGGTCCTGAAAATCATTCCTACGTTACGAGGCTACTCGGAAGCTCTCACCAAGGCCATGGTGCAATTCTACTTGGAGTCACAGGCTCGGTTCACTCCTAAGATCCAGCCACATTACGTTTACTCTCCTCGTGAACTTACTAGATGGGTTCGCGGCATCTATGAGGCTATCAAACCGCTAGAAAACCTCTCGGTTGAAGGCCTTGTTAGAATATGGGCTCATGAAGCTCTACGTCTCTTTCAAGACCGCCTTGTTGCCGAAGATGAAAGGAAGTGGACATCAGACGCCGTTCGGCGCATTGCCTTGGAGCATTTCCCTACGATCGACGAGGAGCAGGCTCTGAAAGGACCCATTCTATTCTCTAATTGGCTCTCCAAGCACTATATGCCGGTAGAGCAAGAACAACTCCGCGAATTCGTCAAGGCACGCTTGAAGACGTTCTGTGAAGAGGAAGTTGATGTTCCTCTCGTTCTATTCAACGATGTCCTGGAACATGCATTGCGTATTGATCGTGTGTTCCGACAGCCTCAGGGTCATCTAATCCTCATCGGTGTTAGCGGAAGTGGAAAGACTACGCTGTCACGCTTTGTCGCTTGGATGAATGGCCTTAAGGTCTTCCAAATCAAGGTCCACGGAAAGTATTCAGCTGAGGATTTTGATGAAGACCTGAGAAATGTTCTCCGTCGGGCAGGATGCAAGGGTGAGAAGATTTGTTTCATAATGGACGAATCGAACGTCCTCGACTCCGGTTTCCTTGAGCGGATGAACACCTTGCTTGCCAATGCTGAAGTCCCTGGTCTCTTCGAAGGAGACGAATTTGCTTCCCTGATGACTGCTTGCAAGGAGGGCGCCCAGAGACAAGGACTGCTCCTTGACTCTCAGGAAGAGCTCTATAAGTGGTTCACGCAGCAGATCGTCAAAAATCTCCATGTCGTATTCACTATGAATCCTCCGGAAGAGGGCTTGTCGTCGAAGGCTGCAACAAGTCCTGCGCTCTTCAATCGATGTGTCCTTAACTGGTTTGGCGACTGGTCAGATCAGGCACTCTTCCAGGTCGGAACCGAACTTACGCAGTCTCTGGATTTGGACAAGCCCAACTTCACTTCGCCAGACAGCATTCCAGTTGCCTACCGCGACCTCAGTCTTCCTGCATCTCACCGGGAAACAGTTGTTAATGCTATGGTCTACATCCATTATTCGCTACAGAAATTTAACCAGCGTCTCCAGAAGCAGCAAGGCAGGACTACTTATCTGACTCCTCGTCATTATCTCGACTTCGTCGCTCAATATGTAAAGCTCTACAACGAAAAGCGCGAGGATCTCGAGGAGCAGCAGAGACACTTGAACGTTGGTCTCGAAAAGCTCAGGGATACAGTTGACAAAGTCCGAGATCTTCGAGCCAGTCTTGCCGAAAAGCAGGCCCAACTGGAGAAGAAAGATGCCGAGGCGAATGAGAAATTGCAGCGAATGGTCGCCGATCAGCGAGAAGCAGAACAACGTAAAGCTGCCTCGCTTGAGATCCAAGCTGCTTTGGAGAAGCAGGAGCAAGAGGTAGCCCGGCGAAAGGAAGTCGTCTTGAACGATCTTGCCAAGGCGGAACCTGCAGTGTTGGAGGCTCAAAAAAGTGTTAGCAACATCAAACGTCAACACCTTACTGAGGTCCGTTCTATGGGAAGTCCTCCCGCTGGTGTTAGACTTGCATTGGAGGCTGTCTGCACCCTGCTGGGTCATAAGGTCGATAGCTGGAAGACTATCCAAGGAATCGTGCGCAGAGATGATTTCATTGCCAGCATTGTGAATTATGACAATGAGCGACAGATGACTCGCAGCCACAGAATTAAAATGCGGAATGAGTATCTCTCGAAAGAGGATTTCACATATGAACGGGTCAACCGTGCTAGCAAGGCTTGCGGTCCTCTGGTTCAGTGGGTGGAAGCTCAAGTCAATTACTCCGAGATTCTCGACCGGGTTGGGCCTCTGCGTGAAGAGGTGAAGCAACTTGAAGAGCAGGCCCTCCAAACCAAAGCGGAAGCACAGGCTATTGAGAATACTATTAAGGACCTCGAGAGAAGCATCGCCACTTACAAGACCGAATATGCCGCTCTCATTAGTGAAACTCAAGCCATCAAGGCGGAGATGGCCAAAGTTCAGTCCAAGGTTGATAGAAGCGTCCGCCTGCTTGATAGCCTGTCATCTGAGCGAGAGCGATGGGAAGAAGGAAGCAAATCGTTTGAAACGCAAATCAGCACTCTTGTTGGTGATGTTCTCATCGCAGCGGCATTCCTCGCGTACGGTGGCTTGTATGACCAGCAATTCCGAAAAGCCATGGTTGATGATTGGATTCACCACCTGCAGCAATCTGGCATTAGCTTCAAGCCACATAACCCGATAACCGAGTACCTGTCGAATGCCGATGAACGCCTGGCTTGGCAAGAACACTCGCTGCCTGTTGACGACCTCTGTACTGAAAATGCCATCATGCTCAAGCGCTTCAACAGATATCCGCTCATTATCGATCCTTCTGGCCGTGTCACTGAATTCCTTGAGAAGGAGAGCAAGGAGAGGAAGCTTACGGTGACGAGTTTCTTAGACGACACCTTTGTTAAGCAGCTGGAAAGTGCCCTGCGATTCGGAAACCCAATTCTCATCCAAGATGCCGAACATCTGGACCCCATCCTCAACCACGTCCTCAACAAAGAATATCAGAAGACCGGAGGACGGGTGCTTATCCAGCTTGGCAAGCAAGAAATTGACTTTTCGCCATCCTTTAAACTTTACCTCTCCACAAGGGACCCGTCGGCGTCGTTCCCTCCAGATGTCTGCAGTAGAACGACGTTTGTCAACTTCACGGTTACGCAGAGTAGCCTGCAAACCCAGTCCCTCAATGAAGTGTTGAAATTCGAACGTCCCGATGTTGACGAGCGTCGGACTAATCTTATCAAGCTGCAAGGAGAGTTTAAGATTCACCTCCGCCAGCTAGAGAAGCGCCTTCTGCAGGCTTTGAATGAGTCCCGCGGAAATATCCTTGATGACGATAACGTTATTGAGACCCTTGAGACGCTCAAAAAAGAGGCTGCCGAAATATCGAAGAAGATGGTGGAGACAGAGGGTGTGATGACAGAAGTTGAGAATATCACACTGCAGTACAACATTATCGCCCGGTCTTGCAGTGCGGTATTCGCGGTACTGGAACAACTTCATCACATTAACCACTTCTATCAATTCTCCCTCCAATATTTTGTTGACATTTTCAACTCCGTCCTTCATAACAATAAGCGCCTTGCCCAAGAGAAGGATCATGCCGCACGCGTCCAGATTATTCTGCGGGATCTCTTCATCATGACTTACCAACGTACTTCTCTGGGACTCCTTCAGAAAGATCGTATTACGTTGGCAATGCTCCTCGCCCAGGCCGCTCCGTACCCCATGGATAAATCTATTATCGACAGAATTCTTGATGAGAGTGTCGAGGGTGTCGACTTGTCAACAGATCCCCAGCTCCGAGATGAAGTGATGAGCAGACTCTCGAACATGTCTCTCTTCAAGTCACATCTCCAGGAAATCTCTCCAGAGCAATGGGATAGGTTCTTCACCGAAGAACTCGCTGAGAATTTCGTTCCGCCTGTCTGGGAGCAGGGCACCGAGCCGCTCAACCAGCATCTCCGCTCACTCCTACTGGTCAAGCTCTGTAGAATGGACCGATTTGTCCCTGCAGCTGAGAAATTCATCGAGGCTGTTTTTGGTCGCGAGTTCTTCGAAGGAAGTGGAGACTTGAAGGAAGTGGTCGAACAAGTCACGGCAACCACTCCTATCGCCTTGAGTTCCAGTCCCGGTTTCGATGCTAGCTACAAGGTCGAGGGACTTGTCGAGCGTGTTCATGCCACTTGCGCCAACATTGCGATGGGTTCAAACGAAGGTCTAGAGAGTGCGGATAAAGCAATTAGCAATGCCGCCGCAGCCGGAACCTGGGTGCTAGTCAAGAACGTGCACCTTGCCCCGTCATGGCTACAGAGCCTAGAGAAGCGCCTTGATTCCCTCAAACCTCACAAGGACTTCAGGCTTTTCCTCTCCATGGAGTCGAGTCCAAAGATCCCAGTCAACCTTATTCGCGCTTCGCGCGTGCTCATGTATGAACAGCCGGCTGGCGTGCGTGCCAACATGAAGGACTCGTTCTCCTCATTGTCACTAAGAGCCAGCAAACCTCCTGTTGAAAAGGCTCGTGTGTACCTTCTACTCTCTTTCTTGCACGCTGTCGTTCAGGAGAGACTCCGCTATGCCCCAAGCTTGGGATGGAAGGGCTTCTGGGAATTCAACGATAGTGATGTATGTATTCTTCGAGTGTTCTTTGTGAGATTACTGCTAACATGTTGTCTAGTACGAATGCTCTGCCTTCATTATCGATGCTTTGGTTGATTCGGTCGCCCAAGGACGCTCAAATGTCGCGCCCCAGAAACTCCCATGGGACTTGATTCGTTCCCTTATAACCGAGACGTACGGCGGGAAGATCGACGACAGTGGTGATTTCCAACAACTGGAGACTTTGGTTAACAGTTTTCTGACCCCCGCGGCCTTTGAGGACGAGCACAAGCTCGTATCTGGGGTCGAGAATGATGAGAGCCTCGCGCTTCCTGGGGGAACCAGCGTCCGAGAGTTCATGGAGTGGGTGAACCGGCTGCCAGAGCGAGAGCCACCCACATACCTGGGACTTCCAGCCAATGCAGAGAAGCTGCTGTTAGTTGGGCACGGCAGGAAGATGATCTCGGACCTGGCTAGGGTGACGAATTTGTTGGACGAAGGAGAACAGTTGATGGTTGATGTATAAAAGAATGGCTCCTACCGATGACCTCGTTCTCGTTTCCACTGCTACATTACCGTCTGTTTTATATTGCACGATGTTATGGTGGCTGGCATGTTGTTTTCTAAATTGATTTATCGCGGGTGCTGCTGACATGAGTCGGAGTTGGCGGATGAATCTTCCCGGGCATCCTATTGACTGGAGCGACGGTGGTGGGAGGATATACCCCAGGAGCTACGATTAATTGGGAGGGTAGTAGGAACCTGCTGGCACTCGTTCCGATCGCCCTCGGATGGATTCTATGTATTGTATGTATATGTGCTTGTATCCTTTTTGGAGCCTCTCCATGTCTTTACATTCTCTTCTGTTCACTGTTTTGAGACTTCATTTTGTTGTGTTGATACTATGAGCTTATTCTTTGTCCTCAGGTTTTGTGATTAGAACTTAGCTATGCTCTCTAGGTTCTTAGTAATAGATTGTTCACATATAAATCCTATACCATTTAACTCTCTCTGTACAGAGTACTGCGTACTTCAACGACGGTGTCCGCTGGTTTCGCGATAAGAGCGCCCGGTCTTGGTGTGGGCAAGCGACCAATCCGGATTTTCGACTGTACTTGCACCCTACGTACTTATCTCGTCTTCTGTCTGCTCTGCCTTCAGAAAGATAAGATAAATGAGAAGACATCGTGCTCAGTCCTCGTGCTCGAATCGTTCGCAGCTCCACCAACCCCATGTACATACTCCGTCCACTTGGTCTCTGCTATCGCAACCGCAGACAACGGACGGACTTCGATTGTGGCTCTCTGGCCATGATGTGAGCAATCGGCCGCATCCCGGGCTTGTCCAACCCATTCATATATTCCCCCCTTTTGGATATCTTGTTTTTCTATTCTGTACTACCAGTCTAGTTCTCTCTCTCGCTCTCTGCAAGTCCTTGCCCGCCGACGTTCACCTGCATTGCATTGCATTGCCTTGCATTGCATAGCTAGCTCTATTTCCATATCTGAAGTCTTATGATTACGTCAAATGAAAATCCTATTCCATTTCATCACATCAAATTCGCATTCGTAATCTCGATGATGGTTCATCATCATGTATGTACATGCAGTACATAGAGTAACAGGACAGCATGGTTCATCGATTAACCATACTCTGTCGAGCGGACAGACGACGACATTTCTTGCAAAACATGTAATGCATGTGTGTAAATCATATCATCACTTCCCATCGTACGTATCGTACGGATCGATCGTTCGTCTCCCCAGACAGAAGAGAACAGAACAGACCAAAGCTCCAACAGATCATCCTTGAAGGTCAAGGATCATGATGAAAAAAAGGTACTTCCATCCCTTCCCCTCCGACAGTTATTCCATCAATTCGTTCGGTTGGTTGTGATCCTCTCTCTCGTGTGACTTTGCATCCGTGAAGAACGTATCCGAATCGCGTTGCTTGCTTATCTTGTCTGCGGGTCGCTAAACCCATACACTGGAGTACCGAGCTGGTTGGGAATAGAGATGTCACGTCAGTCTCGTTGTTTGACCGGTTTTTGATTGATTGACCAGTGGTTTTGCTGTGGGTATATCGACAACTGTCGAAATGGCAGAAGAGAGGGGAAGAGGGACAGGAGGGGGTGGAGAGTTCTGAACTTACGCGTTTCAAAACGTAGACGATCTGCGCGGAAGGAGATAGAAGTTCGTGTTTATTAGAGATTCTTTGTATTCTCCAGAAGAAAAGAAAGAAGGAAGGAAAGGACAGACGACCAAGTGATGAGAGTATAGATAGTAGCTGGTCGTGGTGATGGTGGTGATGGTGCTCAAGGCGATGCGAATTGGAGGTTCTTGAGAATGAATGTACTTACGTCTCTCGTCGTGACTGTCTGTTGGTAGCAGATAAAATTAGCCACACCTAGAAAAGAAAGTACACACAAATTTGACAAAAAATAGATGAGATGAGACTCGAATGGATCTCATTTCCGATTGTTTACCTTGCGGCTGCGGCTAGGCGTGGTAGCGGAGTCCATGACGATCACGAGTTGTCGGAGAATCTGGATCGCGATCGCGGTGTCAGATAGATAGATATAGGGCGTCAAAATGGGACTGAGCGTAAAATAACGAAGAAAGGAACGGGGGAAATAATAAATAGACAGCGATTGGGAGAAACAATCAAACTGCGTTTTTGAGCAGATGAGTTTGCTTTATTTCACTTACCTCTGTAATCCTCTCCCGGATCACGACTCGCACCTCATTGTATATGTGACGTTCGATCCTCACTACGCCACCGCGACGAGCGAGGCGGCTGTGACACAGGGGAAACGGAAAGAAGTAAGAAAGAGTCATAATAATGAAAAAAAGAAGGCGATAGAAAGTGACGATCCCAAGGAAAATCTGAAACCAGAGAAATTAAAAAAAAGAGGTCTTCGAAATGAAAAAAAGATGATTTTTTTCGGTTTCTCCTCTCTCTTCCTCTTTCTGTATGTAGCTGTAGGGTGATTACCTGACATACCGAATAGCAGGCCGCGCTGAATATTCAATGAACAGTCAGTTTATGCTGAAGCTATAATAATATAACACTTCATGCTTCGATGATCTGGTCTGTGGTACTCACTGATACCCTGGATGTTATTGCGAAGGAGTTTGCTTGAGAGGCGAATAAGTCAGCTAGTGGATTAGGTCGATAGGAGATTCCTCGTATGCAGCCAGGGGACGACTTGGGCGGAGGGTGTCCAATCCTGTGCTCAACGGAAAGAACTGATGATCATAACAAGATGAGGTACTCACCGGTGACGTCTTGAACCAAAAAGCAGGCTTGCACTCTTAGGGTGCTTGCGTGCAGTTTTGGGATCCATCGTCAGTTGACTGCAGTGGAAGCGTCCGCTGATGGAAGCTAAATGAAGAGTTTTGGCGCGCTGAACCTGGCAGAGAAAATAACTTAAGGATGGGAGAGAAGGTTGCCGTACGTGGAGGCAGCTTGAATCAAGCATTCCGAGTTCGCTCTGTCGGACGAGCTAGAGTGAAGGAATGGATAGTGAATGCCAGGTGTTCATGGTCGCCGGCTTGTGAAAGTGAATCATCATGACCCCGTGGGAGTGAATGAGTGGGGCAACAGCAACGGTGTTGAATGAGGATACTGCCAGTTATACAGAGAGATTTTTCGTTATCAAAAGAAGAGAGACAAGGATCTCAAAGAATATTAAACATTTTTTAATAATATCTAGCCAAAGGAATTACTCGAGTACAAGAACTCGGTTCAGCAAGAGGAAAAGAGTATAGGATCGGCTCATCGACTCGCCAGAAGAACGCGCCAAACGACATCAAAGAATCGCCCAGAAACCGAAGCTTCTATACTGCGTGTCTTTCACGAGATGAAAGTGGCTTCGCAAAACATGACGCCTTCCTCTACAGACTCCGTGTCACCGACCTTAACCTTGAGAAAAAGCTTCTCTTGCGGGGAGTACTAGGAAGACTTTAGCAGGTGCCCATGATCAGTTTGTTAGGAGCTTTGACCAACCTGATAGATGTATGGTCGCGTCCCAGCGACGCTACCGGCAATGGCTTTGATGAAGCCGGGCACCTCGGCCATGACGTCAACACGGTCCAGTCTTTTACCGAGAGACCCTTCAAGCTCAGCATGGACATCCTTGTCATCTTTCGCCTTGCCGTCCCAGACACACTTGATGGATTTCGGCTCCGGCCAGTCATTTTCTGAGTCCTTGACTGACTCGGTATGGGTGACAGAGTTCGTGGCCCCTGCGTAGATGATTTCTCCGTCCTTCACGATGCCACCGACATTGACGACCGTCGAGCCATAGGAAGGTGGCGTGGTGTACTCCATAATGACAGCGGAGTACGTTGGTGACTGGAAATTGACAAAGTTCCACCGCGCAGCTGGGATCATGTTAGAACTCCATGCGAGGAGGAAACGAAAGACAGGAGCTTACCGGCATGATGAGGCTTCATCCCCTGCAGTGCATGGACAAAGAAACCTCTGCCCTTGAAGTCATACGTCTTCTCCTTGGTGATGATGGTGCCCTCGACCGAACACCGCGGCCAGAAGGCGTGTCTCATGGAACCCCACGGGTTCTGAGGGTCCGTGCCGAAGTAAGAAGTCCCATCTTTACCCACGACAAACCCCGGAGCGAGCCTGGTGAATGTCAAGTTGACCAAGCTGTCCTCGTTGACGGCGGACTTGAGGGTGTAGGTGGTGCCTTCCTCGTTCAAGGTCAGGGCGAGGTTGTCCGCACCAAAAGAGTACATGCTCTCATCAAACATCGGGTTCTGCAAGGTATCTGAGTGCCAGATGTGCGGAGCATCGCCATTGGGCGCGAAGATCTTGGAATTGAACTGGCACGTGGTGTGGATGCCTCTGTGCTCAAAAGTCAGCAAGCCTGACCTTGAGCGCACCGTTCCCCGCAAGTCCCTTACGCAACATTGCTGTAGATGACCTGGACCATGGCCAAAGTGCCGCTGTCAGCCATCAAGTAGAAGGTCTGAGTCTCGACATTGGTGTACTGATAGGCGCGCCATCGTAGATCCTCCTTGGTCAATTCCGTATAGGGGGTTGTCTGCGCCTGCTGGGCAACGGACTGAATGGCCTCGGGGCCATAGATCGGCTCCTGTGTGCCCGCGACGTTTGCGAGACTGATGGCGACGGCAACTGTCAGCGGGCTTGCAAGAATGAGGCGAGAAGGACACGTACGTCTGCTTCAGCCAGTTCATGATTCCGATGGGTGGTGGTCCGATGGATCTCCGGTGGGAAGTCGAGAGGAATCGAGATGGGGGAGGAGATATGCTGGATTGGTGGGGGGCCGAGTTTGATCCGGTGACGCTTGGCCCATTCGAGCACGCCCGACCTCAGGATGCGGCTTGCGGAGGAGCGCCTGAGGCAGCGAGGACGCGCAGCGTCTCGAGGGGAAGATGCTCGCTGCCAGGAGAGAACGGCGATATAGGCAGGTTTGAAGAAGCAGAGCAGCCCTGCAAGAAGCCCGTCGAGGATGACGTCCCTGGCGCTACTGTTTGCTGAGGCTCGCGCTCGCTTGCGGCGTCTCGTAGCGCCCGTTCTCCCGCCGCCCGTCCCCGCCGAGCCTCCGCGCTGAGAGAAAACTTCGAGCTGGACAGACGACGCCGACACCCTTCCCACGGCCATCAATCCGTGCTGTTTCACCCTCCGGACGTCCCCTGGTGGCCGCACCGTGTGACTGCACACCGACAGCTGCGAGCAACGACACCCGTCGGCCGGATCAACCATGGCTCGCAAGGCGATAGCAAAGGACCAGATCGTGAAGCTGATCGTGGGCGCCGGCCAGGCCAGTCCCAGTCCTCCCGTTGGTCCCGCGCTGGGAAGCAAAGGTGTGAAGAGCATGGACTTTTGCAAGGCAAGTTTCATCTCTCTTTGGCCTCAATTGGCCTGCATGACGTGCTCATTCCTGACCCGGGCCTCCAACAGGAGTTCAACGCCAGAACTGCACATATCAACCCGGGTGTCCCGATCCCCGCACGTGTGACCGTCCGCCCAGATCGCTCCTTTACCTTCGAGCTGCGCACGCCGGCGACCTCGTGGCTGCTGCTCCAGGCCGCGAACGTCCCGGAGCGCAAAGGCCGGAAGCGTGGCGCCATGAACCCGGGACACGAAATCATCGGCACGGTCTCCTTGAAGCACGTGTACGAGATTGCAAAGATCAAGCAGTCGGAGATGAGACTGTCGGGACTGAGTCTTCAGGGGTTGTGTAAGTGTGTCATTGCGCAGGCAAAGTCGATGGGCATCCAGGTTGTTCCATGAAGGATTCCTCGCTTTATACTGTCTTCCATCATTGCGTTGGCGTTGGGGGGTTGGATTTGATGATATTGTATGTACAGTACTATACGCCTGCATGCTGCCAGAATGTGATGTATTTATTCTATTCCTCTGTTCTGAAATACCTTGTTCAGGACATATGGCAACCGTCAATGACGTCCGGCCGCACTTTTTAGGACCGTGCAGATCTCGGACGATGCCTCCCTGGCTGCCCAGTCCAGGGAGATGGCAGAAACCCCCGCGGGGCTGTTCAGGCCCTTTCGAAGCTTGTCGCGCTGAGTAACATGCAGGATGTACAGACTACGCGGGGAGCATCTAGAAAAGTTCCCTGGCGGGTGGTGACGTGCCATGGCCACGGAGAGCGACTTCGGTAGCCGCGGTGCATGTATCGTCGCCTGAACAGGAGCCCACAAACCCCCTGGGAAGAAGTGTGGGTAAGGGAGATCATCTTGCGCCTTTCCCCTCCCTCGCCAGCTACTAGCAACGGATGCGGGAGTTCCGCGCGCCACAGCGATGGGCGCTGTTGCAGAGCAGGGCCAACTTGCTGCACCGCGCAGAGGCGGCCGCAGCGACGGCGCTGGTGGTGAGCGACGGCGGGTGGGTCGGGGCCATGGACAGGATGGACGTCCTGGATGCCCTTGATGGCTAGGAGATGGGCTGCACTGCTGCAGGCAGCGAACTGGAAGCGCAAAAGACGACGGCCAGAGGCTCTCGTATCGCCCTCCGCGGCATTCCGGTCACGGCGTTCGTCGAGAGGTCGCGCTTCCTAACTTCCCAGGCCCGGCGCGCCGCCCTATCCGTCCTGCGCTCGCCGCCCCCCCACCAGGCCGCCCCGACGCTGCGCTGCGAAGGCCCTCGCTCGTCCTCGTCTTCGCCATCTCTGCCCGCATCGCTGCGCCCTCACAGTCTCCTCTCGGCCTCTCCCCTCTCCCCTCTCCCTCCTCCGCGCGGTGCGAACGGCCCTTTTCGCGACGGGTGCCGTGTGGGATCGCGGCCCCAGCCTACCCGGCTTTCCCTATCCGACCAGGGTCCGGCTTATCGAGTTTTTTGCGCTTCGGTCTCTACGCGTAGACGGCCTTTCGGTTGTCATCTACTCGTCCCATCCACCGTTGTATTCTCCCACCGAACAGCACCTTTCTTTTTCCCCTGCCCAATCGATCACGGTTCGCTGGAAATAAGATACCGAGAGTGCAGATCGAGGGGGATGCATCCTCGTTGTTCGTCGGCTGCTCCTGCAAGATTTCGTCCCACCTCTGACGAGCATGACGTCTGAAGCTCCCAGTTCGGTTGCACAGAAAGAGGACATGGCTCCTGGTATGCAATTCCTCAACCACCCTCTGGAAGATGACTCTTTGACATTTCCACGTCCTTATCAGACACTCAGGCGCCGCAGCACGGCACTCCGGCGCAACCGGCCGTCGAGGAGTCTCCCGACTCCAAGTCCAAACCGCACGCGGGGCAGCCAGCGGTCCGTTTTGCCTCTGTCAACCAGGAAATCGAACCGTCTCAGAGCCTACAATGTGCTCTGTCACCGCCTTCCGACGAGACAAAGCCGCAGCCCGCGGACGATCTGAGCTCGGACGCCAAAGACGAGATCCGGTCGCTGGCCATGAGTCTTCAGAAGTCACAGATGCTTCAAGAGTCTCGCTTGCGTAATTACGCATTCGAACCGGTCTCTCTTCCTCCATCAAGGGTACGTCTCCTCTGGTTCGACTTCGTAATGCGATTCCGGTTGGGCCGATATGGGTTATGTTGATGGCCCCAGCCTCGCTGTGGATAACGGCCGTCCTCCACCTCATGTGCAACGGCTCCATATCCTTGGCAATGGAATATGCGCTGACCAGTGGATGTACAGCTCCCCTCAGCAGAATCGAGCACACGGGGCCAGGGAGAGAGCAATAGGTCCGGTGGTCCATCACCGCGTGCATCTCCCGCAGTCTCCGTGATGCAGTCACCGCCTCTGACGCCAGCTGCCACGCACTCCCGCGAAGGCAAAACCGGCGACAGCGCAACGGCGTTGGCTGCGGCAGGCAGAGGACCGAACGATCAGTCGGTGATGACTCCACAGACCTCACCCCCGATCTCAAGCACCGGAAAGCATCCTGCATCACAGAGCGAGCCACCCTCTAGACCTACTTCAAACGAGCAGTTGTCCTCGAAGCCCAGCCGTCACTCTGAGACGTCCGCACCTCCACACGATGGCCAGGAGCACGGGGCGCGGTTCTTCGCCGGCCCGGATGCGAGCTCTCCCGATGAGAGCCCTCCCACCTCTCCGAAGAAGGAAGCCGGATGGACAACTCCCCCAGGTATTACTCCTGAAGCGATGACACCGGTTGGTGAGCCAAATGATCCGTATGCGCGAAGCAAGAGGCCTCCGCAGCCGAAAGATCTTTCGCAGATTGACCAGAGGTTTATTTTTGACGGGATCGATTCAAAACGGAGAGGGCACCATTCTCTCGTCGGCCTAGGAGGGCACCGTTCAGCCAGCACCAACGATTTGAAATCCGATAGACGGTCGTTCTTCGGCAGTAAAAAAGATCATCGACACCATAATGATGGGAACGCGGAGGGCAAACACCACGGGTCCATGGCCGAGCTGAAGCGGTTTTTTAAGATGGGACACCACAAGCATAAGCGTGGAGATTCTCCGTCTTCTGCTGCTTCGAAGAAATCGAGCAAATCGTCTGGAAAAGGCACACCGTATCAGATGGCGCCCGTGAACGTTCCCTTTGCGGATGATCATGGCCTGCATTCCAAATACGGGAAGCTTGGCAGGGTCCTTGGTTCTGGGGCAGGTGGTTCAGTGCGGCTGCTGAAACGTAGCAGCGATGGGGTGACCTTTGCTGTGAAGCAATTCAGAGATCGCCACTCCTGGGAAACGGAGAAGGAGTATGCAAAGAAGGTTACGGCCGAATTCTGTATTGGCTCCACCCTACATCACGGCAACATCATCGAAACGCTGGATATCATTCAAGAAGGAGGCCATTGGTACGAGGTGATGGAGTATGCGCCTTACGACTTATTCGCGATTGTCATGACGGGCAAGATGTCGAAGGAAGAGATAGCGTGCGCATTTAAGCAGATTCTCAGCGGAGTTGCTTACCTCCACGGAATGGGCTTGGCCCACCGTGACCTGAAATTGGATAATGTGGTCGTCAATGAGCATGGAATTATGAAGCTCATTGACTTCGGGAGTGCCGTGGTTTTCCGGTATCCCTTCGAAAATGATATCGTACTGGCCTCCGGTAAGTCCTGGCCCCCGTCGCTCCTTTATCTGATCTCAATTGACAATGAAATAGGTATTGTTGGATCAGATCCCTATCTAGCTCCCGAGGTGTACGATGAAAAGAGATACGATCCTCGCCCAACGGATATCTGGTCCTTAGCGATCATATTTTGCTGCATGACCCTCCGTCGATTTCCGTGGAAGCAGCCACGGCTAAGTGACAACTCCTACAGATTATTTGTCTCGCCACCCACACCAGGTACTCCGGTCCCAGAATCTGAGCCGAGACGTCGGACAGACCAGCGACCCAAATCAACCCCCGATCTTGCCTCTATGGCCAAGGAAGAAAAGCGCCTGGCCACTCCTTCTGGCGGGAACCACGAGGTTCCCGAACAGCAGAACGGGGTATCATCACCATCTCATCGTCATCAGCATCAACGCAGTGACAGCAAATCCCAGTCGAAATCCGAACCCGTCACTCGTGAGGAGCAACCTCCGTCGAAACCTCAAGAGAATTCTCAGCCTAAACGTCGAGAGACAACAAGCAAAGAGGCGCCTCCCCTACCATCATCGTCCACCTCGACGGGGCAACGTCAAGAAGTCATTAAGGGACCATGGCGGCTGTTGCGCATTCTGCCACGTGAAAGCAGATATATTATCGGACGAATGCTCAAGGTAGATCCGAAAGAGCGAGCCACTCTCCATGAGGTCCTGACCGATGAGTGGGTTATGAACATTCGAGCGTGCCGGCAGGAAGAATCCGGTGAAATAATAAAGGCTCCTGGACATGACCATATCCTAGAGCCTCCTTCTACAAGCGTTCCTGTGGCCAGCAAGGCAAAGTAAATACGACGTACTCACCGTATTTATAGTTCCATTCTATAAAGTTTTTTTTTTTTCTCGGCACTAATTTTTTATTCTCCCGATTCCCAATAATCCTGATTTTCCTCCCGCGATTGTTTAAAGAATTCCTATTCCCACACCGCCTGTTTCCCCCTTCTTTCTCTTGCATTGTGTCGACGAGGCTGTACCATTCTTCGACTATCGGTTTTACCTTCATTCTTAAAACAAGGGGAGGATTTTTTGGCGTTGGTGAGCTTTGAGCAAACTTAAAAGGAAAGCGAGCGATCAGGCCTGGGTTATGGGGTTTGGTTTGGTACTTTTGGGGTCAATCATAGATATTGGCTGCTAGATTCGCTTTGCTCTCTGACATTGAGACTTTCTATAACTCTAAGCAAAATCTTTCCTATTCCTCTATCTATCCGTTTTGTGTCTTACTCGAGTTGACGGACAGATCAGATACCTTGGCATGGGTGATGGGATGGGATTGTGCGTCAAGCAATCAATAGACTCGGCCACATCGCGCTTTCTGGTGTTCCCTTCCACGTTTCGTGTGAGGGACCTTGGTGATTTCATGCAAGCCTGTTCTATCCTTCTATTTGGTCTTGTTGAGTTGAGTGAGCGAGTCGACTCCGCAAAGTCAACTCTACATGACTGATATATCCGCTAATCATACTGTCTCTTAATTGCTTTTTTTCCCTTTTCCCTTTCTTTTCTCCAGCTGCTTTGATTTCCTGTTTTAATTCTTGTTTATCTTTTTGGCATTCAGATCATCTCTCTTTTGCATTACCAGACAGGAAGGGCTGGGCCCAAGTTGTAGACCTGGGCTGAGCCGACCGAATCTGAAAGGTAGAGTGGATCAGACAGTACAGATTATAGAAGCAGATACAAATTGAAGTATATGTTAGTTCTGAAGAAACAGATTTATTCGTATTTTCGCTTTTCTTATTGCAATGAAATACGTCTATGTGGTGAGACGTAATAATTGATTATCACTATTCGCGTTGGTGACGAAGTTACCACGAGCCACTGACTGATGAACCTGTTGTCGGAGATTACGGACTTAACTCAGATCAAAATCTTGCGATAATTAATCACTGCCAGGATAGAACTCAGAGGTTGACTGTCGATGTACGGCCGAAACAAAACGCCCAGCCTTTTCAATTTTCAATCTCCAAGATAAACTCCATATCCTTCGTTCCTCAGAACGTTTCTGATCCGAATTGAGATGCATTGAACCTCTGTTGTGCCGAACAAAGCAGCACGGGAATGTCGCTTCGATAGGATTTCAATCTTGCCACCTCTCAACTCAGACCTATGGCGGGCACACAAGCTGAATCGGAGCCATTGGTCTCCTCTCTTTGGACTAGGTCCCTTCTTGTATGCAATTGGTTTTATCCTCCATAACACTTGTGTTCTCCCCTGCCTCGTTACGCCTTCGAAACCCCGCTGATCCGCTTGCAGTCCGGCGCAGTTGCCGGCCTCACAGTCGACCTCTCCCTCTACCCCCTCGACACAATCAAGACCCGTCTCCAGAAATCTAGAAAGACTCTCTCATCATCGCCAGATGGTCAGATCTCCAAACCTCCCGCGCCGTCCCTACGCCAGACGATCCGCGGCATCTACGCCGGTCTCCCGTCTGTGCTTCTGGGCTCCGCTCCGTCAGCCGCCTTCTTCTTCATTGTCTACGACGGCGTGAAACGATCCCTCCTCTCCTCACCTTCTACATCTATATCTACATCGCAGCAGCCTTCGCCAACATGGCAGCAGACGTTCGTCGCGCACTCCCTGGCCTCGTCGCTGGGTGAGATCGCCGCGTGCACAGTCCGGGTCCCCACAGAAGTCATCAAGCAGCGCGCCCAGGCCGGTCTCTTCGGCGGCTCGTCGCTCCTCGCACTCAAGGATATCCTCTCCCTGCGGCATCCCGACGCGTCCGGCAAGACGAAGAGAGGCTACGGCCAGGTGATCCGCGAACTGTACCGGGGCACGGGGATCACCATCGCGCGGGAGATCCCGTTCACGGTCCTGCAGTTCACCATGTGGGAGAACATGAAGGACGCGTATGCCAGACGTACACTGTTGTCTTCTGGTTCGGAAGGTAGTGAGGGTCAGCAACAAATACCGGCATCGACGAGCGCGCTGTTCGGTAGCATCGCGGGTGCGATCGCCGCGGGTCTGACGACGCCGCTGGATGTGATCAAGACGCGGGTCATGCTCGCGAGACGAGGTGATGAGGGCGGCGAGGCCGGACGTGTCCGGGTGAGGGATGTGGTGCGAGGCATCGCGAGGGAGGAAGGGTTCGGCGCCTTCTGGAGGGGAATCATGCCGCGGGTTACCTGGATTGGAATCGGCGGCGCCGTGTTCTTGGGCAGTTACCAGTGGGCGTGGAATACCCTCGAGGGGAGGCATAGGAAGAGGACAGAATAGACCACATGGTGGGGGGAGAACTGACGAGCTTGCAGTCAGCCCACCTCGGCCAATACATGTGCATTTACATGGGCCCTTTCCGTTGTTCGACAATGGTCCGATTACCTGTCCTCGGATCTGCTTAGCTGTCTCCATATGGGACAGTTTTCCTGTGTCTGTGTGTATTGTATAGATAGAGGTGTTGATATAGAGATTTTTATGCTTCATTACGAATTTTTTTTCCCCTGATTCATTTCTTCATCCCAGCATCCGCTATCCTGGTAGTCTTATGTTCTATATAGAGTGTACAGATCCGATATAGAGGAGTGAAGGTAGACAAGTCAACGACGACAGATAATATTCTCCCATAAAATACACAAAATCCTAGACTCACTCGTTAATCCACCTTTCTCAACATCCAACTGAGCTCCTTGACCTGTTCAGGAGTCAGGAGCTCCTCCATCGTCTCGGGAAGCATGAAATCATGGTCTGCGAACTCGAAACCGGGGACGACGGTCTATTTCTGACGTTAATCAATTGCCTCTCATGCGGACAAGAGAAGAGAAATGAAGGATAAGGCAATAAGCAACACAGACCTCACTGATCAACAACCCCTCCGTCTTCCCCTCAGGATCCCCCTCCTTATCCGGCAGCAGGAAGCTCGCCTTGTACTTCCCGCCCTCGACGATCCACTGCAGCCTCTCCCCCTTCGCGATATCATGCCCGACCACGAAGGTCTCGATGCGCGCCTTCTTCGGCCCGCCCTCCTTTCCCACCTCGTCCGCGTGGATGATCACATACCGGCCCCTGCCCCGGTGCAGCGTGTGCACCGTCCGCCCCCGGTTCCGGTGGAACGCGCCCAGCGGCGACCCCGGCGTGAGGTAGTAGTAGATGGTCGTGCTGGCGTTGCGGGTGCTGTTGTCCTGACCGGGCGCGAGCTTGCCCGTCGTCGCGCCCTCCGGGATCTGGTATGACGAGCCCGGGCACGAGTCCTCCCGGAGGAAGGGGTTCAGGATCCTCAGCGGGTCGCGGTCCGTCTCGACGAAGTAGCCGCCCTCGACGTGCGGTGACAGCCTGAGGGTGTCGATCGTGGCTTGCACGGCGGGGGGTTCGGTTCTTGTGCCCGAGGCGGTGGGGGGAGGGGAGGGGTAGAAGGGCTTGATTTGGGAGAGGGGGATGTCCATTTTTGCTGTTTTCCTTTTTCAGTGATGTTTGCGTGTGTTGATTTGAAATGGCTTCCTTCTTCTAACAGAGAAAGTTCAAGAATCAAGAAACTGGTAACTCGCAAAAGCAAAATGAAACAAGCAATCTCCACAATGGCGCCGTCACGGTTATTGCGATAGAAAAAAAAAAGCCAGACTTGGATGTTATTAGGGTATTATCAATGGATCCAAAGACCCGTTGGAACTCAGAAGAAGCGGGGGAGACGGCTCAAAATTGCTGGGAACCTTTTGACGATTATTACGCAGTAGTAGTATGTATGTATGACCTCAGATAAGCACTAGTTAAGGTCGCCTGGGGTAGTATCTATTGCTGGATAGGCTCCGCCCCCGCAGTGGAAGACCATCAAACATCCATATTATTATATTGAGACTGGCCCCCAGAAGTGCATGTGGACTATCCGGGAAGCTACCGAAGCTTGTTGCGGGAGATTATCCATGGCTTCTGTGGATGTACTGTACTGTAATTAATCAATAAGTGTTGGCATTGCTGCGCGGAGGTGAGCGGATAAGATGTGCATAGCTGCACTGTGACGAATTGCGTGATCCACTGGAAGCCTAGGTACCTAGAATGGGTATATAACCGGATGAAAATGAATGATGAAGACAGTGTGAAATGTCTGTCAAAAATTAAATCTTTTCTGTGGGATTTCGCAGATCTGAGGAAGGATATCGTCCACAAGTTATATCTTTTTTTCACATTCTTGGTCAATTATTTCATCACCAAACATGAGAACTCGGCAGGCCCGTGGGCTTTCTACAAGCCAGCCCGGATTTGATTGAATCTTTTGGTCGCTATCTGACCATCGCAATGCATGAAATTGGACTTTGACGAAAAGATCGGAGACCGGACCTGTCCTCTAATAACAGTACGGGAAGTCGATCAGTGGATACATGGATAGCAAGGTACTATGAAAACAAGGTGCACGGGAGTACAGCACGTAACAGTCGCGTGGTCCTCCAGGATCCTCACGCTCTCGCTTCCCAGCGAAGTCTGAGGAAGGGCCCAGGTTTCTATATGGGATCCCATGGAAAGGACACACACTTCAACCTACGGTACTGTACATCGAGCGTCCGCCATGGATCGATGCCCGCGGGCAAGGGACGGCGTGCTTATCACCGCTACCAATGGCTGCTAATACCGGAGGCTGTTGGGCGTTGGCTGGACGGCCTTTCCAGTGAAATGGCGCATAGCCGCCAAGACGTTGCGGCGAGAGGGACGAGGAGCTTAGAGGACGCTGCAACGACAAGCAGGCCAAGCTAAGACGGGATGCCGCCAGAGTTTGCGGCTGCTCGAGTAGTGCTACCTCATGGACGGGGAGGGGGTTGCGTTGGGACATACGATACGGAGGACGGAGCGCCCCGAGCGCAGAACAGGAGGACTATACTGCATACGAAAAGATAGCACCACTGGCGTACGTCGTCACTACGCGTACTCGTTCTGTAGACTGCCAGCGAGAGGAATACGAGGGAGCGCTAGGTTGGGGCGCCTCCCCACCGGGGACGGGCGCGCGTCTCCCCCAGCGCTGCGGCGCTTCCCCGGCGCACATGGCGAGCTTAAGGTACGGGATGCCTCGTGGCCGACGGCTCCCTCCGTGCCCTGGACGAGATAGCCCGTTTGACGCTCCGCATCTCCCACAGAGACAGACGCTGCCGGAGACTGCCTGTCTGTCGTCGAAGCCTCGACAAGACCGTGTCCCTGGCGTGGCGCGCAGCCAAGTCGTCCGGACCGCGGGCTAGAGGCGCGCTCCATCTCCATGATACGGTTCCCCGTCCAGCTCCTCCGAGTGACGACAGGCGACGCCGACCTCCTCTGCGCGTCCCCCCTCTCCTCGCGGACTATGACTTCACCAGAGATACATGGACGAGGCGCCGCCGCTCCATCCCTCCCGTTTGCTCTCATGGCCGCTTCCCGCTTCCCCAACGCCCTCGAACCGACTTCGTGAGCGCTCGGCGCCTTTGCGACTCTGCGGACGGGCTCCGCAATCCCATCTTGCGCCTCCACAGCTGTTCCGCCTCTCGTCTGAACTCCCCGTTGTTCGACCTGGATGGCACGCAAACCCAGCCATCAGAGGATTAGCTATGGTGAGCCCGCGGTTCTGTCTCTCCCGCAAGTCCTGATCGGTGGTGACAATTGCCCAGCTGACTTCAGCCGCCTGCCAGTGCTACCTCTGCCAGATGCTCCCGGTGGCCATCGTCTAGGCGTCAATGGTCTTGCCGTCGATGCAGAAAACTCCGTCCTGTGAGTCCAGCGTCCCCTTTTCTTTGCTTCTTTGACCTGTCACCTGTCGTCCTGGTGGGGCTGCTTCCCCGCATGCGGGCGCTGTGGCTTTTTGATGACATGTCTCCATTTGGCAAATTTGCTAACGGGACCTGGCTGCTTCAGATATTCCGCCGGTCGCGACGGAGTGCTCTGTTCCTGGAATCTCGACATAAAGCCCTTGTCCTCGTCAACTTCTACCTTCTCCTCCAAGACGGTTGGACCAACAACGCTGGGACGCAAGGTACAAGCGCACAGTCATTGGGTCAATGACATTGTCCTGACGCAGAACAACTCCGCCCTCGTTTCTGGGTCGTCGGATACTACGGTAAGGGTATGGAGGCCATTCTCGGAGGATACGGAACTTCCTGCCTCGATAGGAAAACATGCGGACTATGTCAAATGCCTGGCCACGCCGGGAAATAACTTTGACTGGGTTGCATCCGGCGGCTTGGATCACAAGATCTATCTCTGGGACCTCAATGGCGGGGGCGAGAAACTGAAGATCGATGCGTCCGGAGATGACCGCACCGCAAAAGGGTCGGTCTATGCACTAGGTGCTGTGGGTTCAGTTCTCGCCAGCGGTGGACCGGAGTGTGTAGTCCGGGTATGGGATCCCAAGTCTGGAAAACTGATCACCAAATTCGTTGGTCATACAGATAATGTCCGCGACATCCTAATCAACCAGGATGGAGATACGATCATGACCGCGTCGTCTGACCAGACGATCAAGGTGTGGTCTCTGACGGCGGGAAGATGCATGCACACGTTGACCATGCACAACGACAGCGTCTGGTCGCTCTATTCGGACCACCCGCGACTCTCTGTCTTCTACTCCAGCGATCGCTCTGGCCTCGTTGCGAAGACCGACACCAGAAATGCGCCTGATATTGATCAAGGAGTATGCGTCGCGGTGCTCCAGGAGCATGATGGGGTGGTCAAGGTTGTGGCCGCTGGTGATCATATCTGGACTGCGACACCCAGGTCGAGTATAAATCGCTGGAGCGACGTCGACACGACGGCAGAGATTGAAGCCCCGCCGTCAACGTATCGCCACAGCATTGGCCCTGTCTCTGGTCTGAGTGACTCGCCGCCAGAATCGCCAACTGCTGCCGCAGCGCCTACAACGAACGGGCATACCAAGAAGAAGATACCCCACAACTCCGTTTTGTTATTATCGAACACTTCGACTTTCCCCAAGACGCGTGATCCTGACGGTGCAACGATATACTCTGTTGCAAGCGGACGGAAGACGGAAATACTCGAGGACGATCTTGGCCCTGTGCTACCCGTGCAGACATTACCGGAAGAGACAATAGAGGGCCAACATGGGTTGATCAAGTACTTGATGTTGAACGACAGGAAACGCACGCTCACACAAGACACAGCCGGAGAAGTAGTCTTGTGGGATCTCTTGAGGGTAAGCTCTATAGAGTATGTCGATTTCGAGCATTCTACTGAGATCTTTCGGTAGTGTGTCCCAATCAAATCGTTTGGGAAGCGTCACCTTGATGATGTTGCATCCGAGGTTAACACCGTGGAGAGCGTCGCCCACTGGTGTACTCTTGATATCCGGACGGGCAGACTTTCGGTTATTTTAGAGCCCAATCGGTGTTTTGATGCTGAGATATATGCAGAGGAAGCGAATCTTCCGGAGAGTTTTGAGATTCGAGAAGATCAGAGGAGTACGTTCGCATGCCTTGGAGCGATCTTGTCCCCGCCCAGCAGACACTAACAGCTTTTGATAGTAAACCTTGGAAAGTGGGTTCTGCGTTGGCTCTTTGCGCCTCTAGTCGATGAGGAGATTAGGCGCGACAGTGAATATCGTCGGTTGGCAGCTTCCAGAGCACGAGAGAGGAGTCGGCTTCGATCGAAAGCCCCAGGGCCCATAGATATTCCTTCTGCGGACGCTTTCCGAACGTCTAATTCCGCGATGGCGACGCCCCGTCCCACGAACGGATCGTATGGCACAGCTTCCACGCCGGGCCTTGGCATTGGGGTCGCTACTCCTGGGCCTTTGACATCTTCGTCGAATACATATCTCGGCCCTCCGTTTCTGTCAACAGAGGAAGAAGGATCTAATCCAGGTGTACAGCCGCCAAGCCAGGATGTGACTAGATGCTCCTCGTCAGAAAGATCGAGTGACTATTTCTCCCCGAACTCAAATGTGCAGACCGCAGACACGGACAAAACTCCGACGTTTCCCGAAGAATCTCTCACAGCTCTTCCACAGTCACCTGTGGAACCGGAGAAAGAGGAACGGAAAAAGAGCGGGTCCTTATTTGGGAAGAAGTTCCGAATGGACTTTCAGAAGAAGCTTGGGCGGAGCTCATCAGATGTCAAGCCTCCAGTACAAGAGGAGAAGGCCGAGGAATCCGATAAATCATCGGAAAAGGAGGAGAAAGTATTCGAGAACAATCTCGGTGGTGTCGTCCAAAGGATCCGGCACGAATACGATGAGTTCCTCGCTGCAAATCCCGGGCAACCCTTGATGAGCTCGATTGCTCCAAGCGAAGAAAGCGAGACACCAGTCTTGGATATACCACCTGAAACTGCAATTCTTATTCAGGAAGAATCCGGAGATTCTGCAGTGGCGGCCGATCTTTACAGGGGATCCGTTGGTACCGTGGGTGAGGAGGTGGACAAGCTCGAGAAATCTGCACCGCAGTGGCTTGGGGAATTCCTACTGAAGGTACGCAGGGAGCAGGAAACACTGCAACATGATGCAGATATGTGAGAAAGATACAGTAACTGACGACTACATAGAACCAAATCCCAACGAAAGATGTGGTCAAAGTGGCATTCACATTGAAGCCATATGGGGACCTTCTGCCTCCGGTCGTCAAGCCCGACGGGTACGTACCATTCAGAGAGGGCAAAGCAATAACTTGTGTCTGCAAGGCAATAAGCTGACATGCCTGCTTTTCGAGGACGCCAAACAACAATAGCTCTCGCTTGAACGCTAACCGCATGCTCCGCGCAAAGAAGATCCTTGCTTACATCGCCGAGCGTATCGATCCACCGAATCCGGATGAACCAGATGACAATGCGATGAAACCGGAAGAATATTTGGAGCTTTATTGCCAGAATACTGTATGTTCTCAATCGTCTGCGATTTTTATATCGACACCAGGATCAGGTGAATTTTTTGTTCGTGGATGCTGACACGGAACTTTGCCTAGCCAATACCTCCTAACATGACACTCGCGACGATTCGCGCACACATCTGGCGATCGTCGGGCGATATGGTTTTATTCTACAAGGCCAATGGAAAGAAAGAAATTCCAACCTCCAGATCTATCAAACATGACGGTGTAGGGGACGACACCGAACTGGCAGTTGAGAAACGTCCGTTGGACGTAGGCAACACTCTTAGCGGAGAGAATGGAAGCGCTCCCTCAGGGAGCTTGCGTTCCGTGACTGGCTCAGCATCTGCACCTGTTTCTGCATCACCTTCCGTTTCAGGTCTCTGACGTTTTGACTTTTCCGAACGTCTCTTGCATAGTGCACGTTGGGATGGAGATGTGTATTGGGCGGGATGTCTTTTTTTTGAAAGCGAGGTTTCTGGTGGTTTATTTGTCACATTCTATTCTCTGTCCATACTGGAAGACATGGGTTGTGCAAAAAGCTGTATATTTTTGCCATGTATCCTCTTTCTTCTGTTCTACCCCGTTGTTGACTCACGAGGGTTTGCTGTTACCTAAGAACGGGGTCCGACACTCCAGTCTTTGGAAGGGGACCAGGTTGGAAAAAGGGATGTAATTGATACAATGTACAAATCTAGGGTGGAAATAAATCTGAATTCCAAAGATCTCGACAGAAGGGAGGCAATTTTCTTCTCAGTGACCATGGCATAAGATTCAGACGGCAGTCTTGAAGAAATACCGGAAGCCGTACCGGGTGATTATTTCCAGGTTCCTCTAATAATACCGCCTGTGTGATCAGTCCCGCAGGCATGCTTTTCAAATACAGATGTCTCCGTCAATTTCATATGTGAAAAGTGTAATGGAAACTCATGTTGAACCTCCTATCAACTGGTGTCAGGTTGAAGTCCGTTCCAAGTCACGACCGCTGCCAAGAAAACCCGAGATCTTTTTCCCCAGAAGGACGCTGCCACCGATCACGAGCACCTAGTGCCATGGGTTCTGCGGAACATCACACTCTCCACGCGGATTATTTAGTCGATGGCCGGGGTATTTATCTGCCGTCAAAATGGTAGTGGCGCCATATCCCCGACGCAGTTCCTCAGCGCGTTCCAGCAAGCATGGACCGGGACCGGCTCACGGTTGACGGCGGCGACGCGGCCGGGTCTAAGTAGTCTTACTACTACTACTACTCTGCCGCGCAGATTGGGTGCGTTTTCAATCGTCTTTCCCCATCTGGATAATTATTCCTAATACCCATGCATACTAATGTGTATACTTACATCCGGAATCGAACGCCTGGCTAACATTCAAGGACGAACGTGCCTCCGTTGCGGGCCATGCAGGGATAGCAGTCAGCGGCGGAGCAGACTCGATGGCCCTGGCCTACCTGTGTAAGCAGCTGGAGTTGAGGAAGCTCGTGGACGATGATGCTGGTGGTGGCGATGGCTTCACCGTCAGAGCGTTCGTCGTCGACCACAAGGCCCGCGAGGAGAGTACCAGGGAAGCTCGTGCCGTCGCGGGGTGGTTGGCGGAACTTGGTAAGGGGATGCATCTTTTTTTTTCGTTTCGATTCTTATTTATTTGATATTTTGTTATTATTGATTGATATTTATTTCGTCATAGTGTGCATGAAATCATTATTTATATGTGTTTCTAACGCCTATATCTAGGCATCACGACCGATATCCTCGAGCTGGAATGGCCCGAGCCGGACTTCGTGTCCAAAGTGACAGCCTTCGAGACGCACGCTCGCAGGCTTCGCTTCCAAGCCCTCGGGAGGGCTTGCCGGGACAATCGAATCGAAACCCTGCTGATGGGCCACCACCGGGACGACAACGTCGAGACGACCCTCTGGAGATTCTGTTCAGGAGCCAGGGGCGCCGGCTTGACCGGTATCCCTCAGGTTGCTCGCATCCCCGAATGCCATGGGATCTACGGTGTATCTGAGAGCGGGCAATTTGCAGTCCTCAAGGGCCATCAGCGACTATCATCCTCGTCATCTGGAGGAAGGGGAAACCGCCCTCGTCTACGCGTTGACGAGAACAAGAGTGAAGCACGTATGTACCTGCCGCCTCAAGAGGCAGCAAATGCCCAAGAAGAAGAAGAAGTGGTCGAAAAAGATACCCTCACGATATCCACCGGCGGGATCCATATCTGCCGTCCACTCCTCTCCTTCCCCAAGAGCCGGCTTCTCGAGACCTGCAAGGCAAACGGTGTTCCCTTCGTCACAGACCCTACCAACTTCGACCCGACCCTCACCCCCCGGAACGCGATACGGAGTCTCCTGTCGTCCAAGAAGCTGCCGCGCGCTCTTCAGCCTCCCTCGATCCTGTCCCTAATCCAGCGGAGCCAGGACCTCGTGAGGGAGTCGACGGAGCTGTCGAACCGGCTTTTGAGCGCGTGCCGCGTCCTCGAGTTCAACGGCCGATCTGGGTTGATGGTGGTCCAATTTCCGTCGTCATCTTGCAATAGCCAGGTGTATGATGCCTCCTCAGCAAAAGCAGACGGGGAGATTTCTCGCAGCCGTCAGATCCAGATCCAAGCCATGACCCTGCGACGCATCACGGAGCTGATCTCGCCGTTTCCCGAGAACCACTTCCCGCTCAGGAGTTTCGAGCAGTTCGTAGACCGCGTCTTTCCGGAATCAGACGATGATTATGAACCGTCCAACTCCGACTCTCCCTCCATGAGCAAGAGACAACCACAGGCCTTCACGGTCGGCGGAGTCCTGTTTCGTCCTGTGCTGGACGTGTCGATGCAACGCAATCGCAATCGCCGAGAGGAAAACAACGATAACAATGACACTAACGATAACAGTAATAATAACAACATCTGGCTCCTCTCCAGACAACCATACATGAGACACCGCCTGCCCGAAGTGCGCTTCGACGTCCCCATCCCCCAAACCCAGACCCAGACCCCGGACGGGGCAGAAGAGCCGAGCTCTTGTTCTTCTTCTTACACGCCCTGGGCGCTCTGGGATAATCGGTACTGGTTCCGCGTCGCACTGGTTCCGAAGGAACATGAACGTGAACATGCTGCTGCTGTCCAAACCCAGACTCAGGTTCAGACCGTGCCGGAGAAGGACGAGTCGCGGTCACGATCGCAGACCACCACCACCACTACTACTACTAGTACTATCCCCCTCATCATCCGCCCACTCCAGCCGGACGACTTGCAGAGAATCAATCAATCCCTGAAGAACCACCGGCTGGACGACAATAATAATATTAACAACAAGCTTTCCCACGAAGCCCCCAGCCACATCCGCTTCACCATGCCCCTGCTGTTGGCGATAGAGCAGCAGCAGCAGGAGCAGCAGCCGCTCGCGTTGCCGACGCTGGACGTCCGCATACCTATACCTGCAGGTAGTAATAGTAGTTGGGCCGACTACGGCGGACCGTGGACGGTAAAATGGCAATGGGCGTATAAAATGATTGACCCGGAGCCGCTGAAGCTGATGGGTTGGTTGGAAGATTTAAATTACGAGCAACCCAAGGAGGCAACGGCTCCGGAATCCAGACCGGGCCTTTTTGTAGCATGATTATTAGCAGTTTTGATTTTGGTAATGATCTATTACTCTAGATACACTGCAGACCTATACAAACCAAATGAGGGTCATTTTGGGCGCCAAGGGGGAAAAAGGGGGGGGGGGAA
>Ga0207748_1000084_pt1 | contig 92949 bp, 67 predicted proteins | sample HigsolmetaGSP13D_FD_184841 | JGI IMG/M metagenome (GOLD analysis project Ga0207748, IMG submission 184841) | High solid enriched microbial communities from the Joint BioEnergy Institute, USA - SP1-3-D (SPAdes) | ecosystem: Engineered > Bioreactor > SSF (Solid state fermentation) > Aerobic >...
CCCCCCCCAAAACTTCCCGATATGACAATAATGAGTTGGGTAGATGCAAGGGTGTGTAGGGCGCGCCAAAGGGGCTCCACTAGAAACACGAGATGGATCATGGCACAGCGCTTGGTGGCGCTTCCCGACTTTGGGCGGCAATAGCAGAAAGCTGAAGCTGGGAATGTGTTCCAGGCCAGGCCTCTCGATTCGATCCCTTCTAAGCCTCCATGAAATTGCGCCTCAAGGACCTCAGCCGCGATTATGACAGTATATACGTCATCCTACCCTGGCAAATAATAATATCTCATTGCTCAAATTGAGTACCTCTAGGTAGTAGGTAATGGCGGTGCTCTAGCTATACTTGTTCCAATACTAGGCACCTACATTCTGAGCCTATAGAAATCACAGCAACACGCCTGCCCGGGCGGCACTGCACTGTACTGTATTATTAATATCGACAACAAAAAGCAAGCCAGAAAGGACATCTTTGAAAGGAAATAATTCTAGATTCTCTCCTTCGTTCCAGCTCCACCTTTGCAACATTTGCAACATTTGCAAACCAGACACGAACAGGGTTCACGACGTGGTCGAAGGATTAATACTAACAAACCGACGAATCACGTCGGCTCGTTGCCCGTGTTCTGTGTCTCCAGCCCCATCCCGTCTTTCTAGACTGTGACTCTGACTCTGGGGAATCGATGCGGGGAGTGGATGGGATGCCATGGGATAGATGACTCAGAAATAATAGCGGATTTCCCGTTTCGGGACCCCGACAGTGAGTCCACTACTGTAGACGGCAGCCCCTCCCTCCGGCTTCGGAGTTCGACTTTCGAGTCGGCGTCAGTAATGAAATAACATGGCTGGCTCTTCGCGAATAATATCGCGAGAGTAGTGGATAGATACTACCACCTAGTTACTTGGGCAGCGCGTATAGGTCAATACTACCTACTACTAACATGAATTAGTACTGTACATACGAACCAGGTACACAGTAGGTGGTAAGTAAGCCTGGTCGCGGATCTGACGCGTCCGTAGCTGTCGGGATGAGATTCAGAAGTAGTAGATGCGACGTGACATGCATCTAGCATCCTACGTACTGAACTCCGTAGTCCGTATACATGCCTCTGATATTGACAGGGGCCTACATACCCCGTACAGATCGTCTGACCATCCATGATGGATGGTTATGATAAGATCTTCCAAAGCCAGAATTCCGAACTCCGAACACCGAACTCCGGTATATTCTACTGTACTGTACAGCACATACCTTTTTACTCCGATACCCAAATTAATAAAAATAACGATTCTGCAGCCTAGGCGGCCTACAGCCTGCGGGGGGGAAAAAAGGAAAATAACGGACGTACAGTTTCTATCTAACCGGGGTTTTCTGTCGGGGTACGTTTCGGGTAAAGCTAAGCTTGCCTGTAGATAAAGTACAATAGTACAGTGCATGTGCATTGTTATCATCATCCGAGATTTCGCAACAGCCTAGACATCTGAACTCCCTCGTTTATCGAATCATTCCTACCTGTAGGATTGATAATTATTAATCCAGTAGGACAGAGCTCGGCGTAGAGCATGTGTTTGTTTGTTTTGTCTGTTTTGACAACTTCACGGGGCGCACGGTAGTAGTATGTATGTACCGTACACAATTGGCAAGGGTCAAGTCGATCAACCTTATACCTCGTATCGGACCCAGAGCCCTAGAAATCATTATCATTTAGACCTAGACCTAGAACTGGGCGTAATTCGATTGACGCGTCCTGCGAAGGGCATGATGTCATGTCAAGAGTAGCAGGAAAAAAAATTTTTTTATTATCAACGAAGGGATATGTATCATCACATACGACGGGTTCTGCGGTCTAGAGGGTTCGTTCTGAGCAACTATTTTTTTTTATAGTTTTCTCTTTTTCTTTCCTCCGTTCTGGGATCCTTTTGGAGATTAGAATTTTCAAGAACGGGATCCCGTCGTCTCGTCTCGTCTTATCTCATATCAGCAGTCAATATGACAGGCAAGGTCGTGTGCAATAATGGGCTAGTCGAGTTGAGCAGATTGCTCTAAGAGAGTTACGGATTCTGGCGTATAGAGAATACACATACAACTAGTCTAAGAAGCTCGTTCACATTCTCAGCTGCCATTTGTCTCTGACCACAGTTTCTACTGTTTCATGCGAATGCACATTTTCTGCGCTGAAAGTCATGCACCAGGACCACCGCAGGCGGTTTATATAAAATCTAAAGGCCGTCATAACGATACATGAAAAAAGGAGAAGAAACTAGAAGACAACAAGAAACGCCATCTGTTGATCTATCTTTTTTATTGCTTCAGCTTCTCCGTCAACTCGGGCACCTTCTCAAACAGGTCGCCGACAAGCCCCACGTCCGCGACCTGGAAGATGGGCGCGTCCGGGTCCTTGTTGATGGCCGCGATGACCTTGCTGTCCTTCATGCCCGCCAGGTGCTGGATCGCCCCCGAGATGCCCACGGCCAGGTACAGCTGCGGCGCGACGTTCTTGCCCGTCTGGCCGACCTGCAGGCTGTTGTCCGCGAAGCCGCTGTCGACGGCGGCGCGGGACGCACCGATCGCCGCGCCCAGCGCGTCCGCCAGCGGCGGGATGAGCCGGTCAAACTCCTCCTTCGACTTCAGGCCGCGGCCGCCGGACACGACGCGCTGCGCGGTGGCCAGGTCCGGACGCTCGGACTTGGCGAGCTCCTCGGACACCCACTCGGTCGGGCAGGGGGCGTTGGGGTCCGCGCCGTCGACGATCTCGGCGGAGCCGCCCTCGGTCTCGGTGCCCTGGAAGGCGGTGCCTCGGACGGTGATCAGCTTGATGGGGTCGGTGGACTGGACGGTCAGGATGGCGTTGCCGGCGTAGATGGGGCGGACAAAGGCTGCAGCGTCGTCAATATTGAATGGTCCATCTTATCCTTATTGTAGGCGACATCACGTACTGTCCTCGCTCTCAATGGCGATGATGTCCGAGATCTGCTGCACATCCAGCAGCGCCGCGACACGGGGCAGGATGTTCTTCCCAAACGCGGAGTGTCCGGCGATCACATGGGTGTATCCGCCCTTCTTGATGTTCTCGACGAGGAGAGGGGCGTAGTTCTCAGGAAGACCCTACATAAATCCAGTCAGTATCAACTCGTTTTTGTATATCCCGCGCAGCCGACTGTAACACACCTTATCATAAGCAGCATTCTCCACCACAATGACCTTCTCCAGGCCCTTGATCTTCGCCGCCTCCGCGGCCGCCGTCCCCTTGACGCCGTTCCCCGCCACGAACGCCGTGATCGAGCCCCCGAGCTTCTGCGCCGCCGCGATGGCCGCGAGCGACGAGCTCTGGAGCTTCCCGTCGCGCTGCTCGAGCACTGCAAGGGTCGAGAGGAGCCGCGAGAGCGCCGACAGGCTCTGCGGCTGGTTCAGCGGCGCACGCGATGACGGGTAGAGCTGCGAGCGGGCGGCCCGCAGCACGGAGTGCCTGGCAAGGGGGATCATGGCTGCTGGATTCGAGATCAATTCGATTCGAGGGATCGATCGCGGCTCTTGAGCCCTTTTTCGCTCACAGATTGCCAGCGAGTCTAGGGTGGTTGAGAGGACTGCTGGCGCTCTCGTGGGCGGAGTAACAGAGCGCCGGTGGAGAGCGCGGCGGGCGGTGGTTATTCTCGGGCGCCAAGCAATTCCGATCCTCGGACGTCGGTAAACTCGACGCGGAACAGGCGCCCGAGGTCGAGACGGGAATAACAAGGGATGGACTAGAAGTGAAAATCAAAGCATATGTTTGTTTATTTCGTATGTCTTATGGCTGGGGACTGGAGTCCTCCGTGCTCGACTTCCGCGATGTCATGATACTGCACTGAACTGGCAATCCCCACATTGGGCCCTCGCAGCAGTCTCGTGCTTCCAGCCGACCTCACCGAGGAGTATATACTACAGACCCGGTGCTTGTACATGACTTACAACTACAATAGAAGGAGAGTTCCATTGTAGCAAGAATTAACTTTTGTTTTCAAAGGGGTATTGAACACAATCCACTGTGTCTGAGTCAAACAGAGAACAACTCAAATACACGTGCAATAATTCGTACGCCGCCATAACAGGAATATGTACCCCATGTATGCAAATCACAAACAGCAAGAAACCCTAACAAACCAACACCTCAAGACCATGTCTATGAAAGAGACTTGCGCTTCTTTTTCTTGCCGGATTCATCAGCACCCTGCGCTCCTCCGCTCGAACTCACCGGGATGGCGGAGTCCTTTCCATCCTCCAATGCCTTGGCTTTCTGCTTCTGGAGCTTTTCCTTCCGTGCAGCGATCGACGAAGCCTCGTCATCGTCATCCTCCGCGGTGGTCTTCGACTTCTTGGTCTTCTTGTTCGCTTCCAGCAGCTTCTTGTCCTCGTCAGCGGTCAATTTCCGCTTCTTCTCATTCTTGCCGCCCTCAATGGCCTTCTTCTCCTCGCCGGCGCCGTCTTCCAGGACGTCGTCCTCCTCCACCCACAGCTCGCTCGCCAGCCAGATGGGCATGGCCATGGTGTTCGGGCCCTTGATGTGGATGGCCTTGATGTTCCTCCACCCCTTCGTAATAAACTTGTCCGTCAGGCCCTTGACGACGGCGTCGATATTCTCCGCCAGCTGCTGCGGGGTAAAGTTGGCCGCGCCGACGCGGATGGCGGCGGTGGTGGCCGGGGCGAGCTGGACCGGCGCGCAGTTCAACGTCCTCTCGATCTCCTTGGCGACGATCTGCGGCGACGCGACCGCGGCGTACTTCTCGTCCTTGGGGGGCTTCTGCTTCGGGTCCTTCTTCACCCGCTTGCCGTCGACCTTCTCGATCGCGGCGATCCGGATCGGGATCGGGCGCTTGCTGGACTTGTAGAAGACCTTTCCGAGGGCGCTGACGAGCCGCATGATGATCCGGTCGTCGGCCAGGAAGACATCGTGCTCGGCCAGCAGCTGCCGCCGGCTCTCGAAGCTCTGGTATCTAGCCTTCAATTTCGAGTACCCGATGATCTTGTTGATGCGGGACCTGAGGGACGCGGGGAAGGACGGGTCTGCGACGACGTCCTTGACGGCGCGCTGCGGGTCCGCCGTGATTAGGCATATGCTGAGGGCCGGCGAGGTGTTGATGGAGTGCGGGATGGGGATCTTGCCGGGCTTCAGGCGCTTCTTGTCAACCACGTGCTTCTTGGTGGTGAGGATGAGCCAGATCGGCTCGTTGGTGATCGGGCTGTCTTCCGCGTCCGATGCGTCGTCGTTGTCGCCAATCAGCGTCTTCTTTGAGGACGACTCTTCCTTCTTCTTCTGCTCCGATTTGATGTGCCGCAGAAGTGCGGTGGAAGCTCTGAGGACCTAGATAGATATCAATCAGCACAGGGAACTTGGTTCAAGAGGAATCGCTAAATAACAAAACGCACCTGGCCATTGTCCAGCTGGTAAGGCGACCCAGAGGTCACCTTCGTCGTCAGAGCATCCGTCGAGGCGACCATCGTGGCGGATTGGCGCTGCACAGAGGAGCACTGGTGATGGTTTCTGCGATCTTGAAATTGGAAAAAATTCGCGGAAGGCGGTGGGAAGTTTGTCCGACCTTGGCATAGATCCGATCTGATATTGCTTAGTCAGCAGCTCAGCGACGCATTCCCCGCAATGCACTCTACAAATCCGGGGTGCCTTTATTTTCTTTTTCTACGTGTTTGCTACGCATGTTTAGGCTGACGTCCATCAAGCCTACTCCTGGGGACTATAGGCCAGCGCTGGCGATGCTTGACAGCGTTGCATCAATGCTTATTTCAAGCTTCTCAGTCTGAGTACTACGCAGGATTACCGTGGCCTGTCAAAAGACAGCAAAACCTTCTCTGCGGACTCCAATTGTCCCAGAGAAGGGATACATAGAGAGTCTAATGGACGTTTTCAACGGGCTGAAAAGTGATTCAATACTTAGATCTATGGACAAAATGTTCTATACATCGCAGCAATCATCTGGGGTAGTACCTATGCGCCGATGCGCCGATGCGCCTTCGCTCCTGACAATTCAAATCATGGGTTTCCTTACGCCTCAGTCGCTCACTTCATGATCTAGGTCATGAGATCGTACCTCGAGCGTCTACAAGAAAAGGACTTTACGCAGTAATCTTGTTTCCGTTCTCGTCGAACTCGATCTTCTTCCCGGTGACCAGGCTCTCCTGGAGGGCCAGGGCAATTTTCAGGGAGGTCATGGCGGAAGTAAGCTTCATGGGGAGTTCGGTGCCGTCCAGGATGGCGGCGGTGAAGTCCTTGAGCTCCGTGACAAAAGCGCCCTCGTAACGGTCGCTCCAGCTGGGCATGGCTTCGTTGCGGATGCCTGACGCGTCCGAGATCTGAATCCGGTTCATAGTGGGGACCAGATTGATGGACAGCTTTCCAGCCGTCCCCATGATCTCGGTGCAGTTGTCGTACCCGTGGGTTGTCGTCCGCGAGTGGTAGTAGTAGGCGATCTTGCCGCCCCAGAACTCAACCACTCCAACAGCGTTGTCGGCGTCGTTGAACTCGGCCAGCTCCTTGTGCATGGCGGCAATACCGGTGGCCCAGAGCGCCTTGGGCTTGATGTCCTCGCCGAAGAAGGACAGCGTCAGGTCGATGTCGTGGATGGTCGTGTCGACGAAGATGCCACCGCTGACCTTGGCGTACTGGACGAAGAAGCCGCTCTTGTCCAGCAGCTCGCAGCCCTGGGACCTCAGCACGATCGGAGTGCCGATTTCGCCGGCCTGGACCTTCTTCCGGGCCTGCATGTAATTCTCATCAAAGCGTCTGCAGAATCCGACCATCAGCTTGGTCTCGGGGCGGGACTCCGCCTTCTTGATGATGGTGGCAAGCTGTTTGAAGTAAAATTAGCATTTTCAACTGAAGAGTGACCCACGGAATGAGGAAGGGGAAAGCCTTGTTCTATCCCAACTACACAGACAAAGATCTAGGTCCCTGGATGATTTCTATAGCCGAGTTAAGACCTAGAGGTTACTGACTGGGTACTTACCTCATCGAGATCCGTTGTGATGGGCTTTTCACACAGGACATGGATCCCCCGCTCCAGGCATACGAGGGTCTGGGAGGCGTGGAGGGCCGTCGCGGAAGAGATGACGACCGCCTCGAGGCCGGGGGTCTCGATCATCTGCTCGAAGGTCTCATATATCTGCACCCCATACGGCCGTAGGTGCTTGTCTGCCCACTCTAGGTCGGGCTTAGCCGGCGAGCAGACGCAGAGGAGATTGGCTCTGGGCACGAGGTGAAGGATGTTGAGAGCATGGCGCTGGCCCATGCGGCCGATGCCAACTACTCCGATGTTGAGCCTCCTGGGCTGGTTGGAGACCGCAGCTCCAGAGCCGGGGACCGCCATGATTTGACTAATGATTAGCCGGGAAAAGGAAGCGAATAGGATAAAATCTCTATCTTGATTGGCTTGCGATTTCCCGGATTCTGTCGCTCAGACGAAACGGGTGCGTCTGGGCGAGCAAGCGGCGGTTAGGAATTGGACAGGACTGGTTCTATGCTATGGGAGGACGTCTGAGACCGTGGCAGGCCTGGCAGTTCAGGTGTCTGGAGGGGTATATATTCTATACGCGGGGCCTTTTGTCGCGCAGTTCGATGCGATTCTATCGGGGGCACGGAAAATCTGAGTCGGCCCTGGGCTCACAGAGGGGGCGCAGCCGCGCAGGTCTCAACTTGGGATCGGCCCCGGCTGCCCATCGCGCGTCTCGGAACCCTGGCCGACATGTGAGGTTATCTGTGGACAGGCAGATGGGTCGTTCTTGGCACCCGGTGAGGCTGTCTGGAGTCTTTGTCCCATCCATGGATGGATGAGGATACAGTGCGGTTTGCCCTGACGGCCATGTTTTTCAGGCCGCGAGGTCCCGTGATGCAGCGCGCTCAGGGTTCCTGGGTCACATGACGGTCAGCTGATCAGATCATCAGGTCAAGAATCAGATTGCCAGGTTGCGTCATACATCTTTTGCATACAGCAGTTCCTGCTCTGAATTCATTTTTAAAGTGACGCTATCTGGCCCAGCGAGATGATGCGCGTCGACGGTCAATGTGGCGCGCCCCACTGATGATGCGCGCTAGCAGTGGAAAGAGTAAGGACAAGCACGACCGTCTGATGGAAGACTGTGGAATCTGTGGATACACCAACAGGTAGAGTGCGGGATCAGATATGGGGCACGCCGCACACAGTGCCACAAGTAGTACCCTGTAAAGGCATCAGATTATTTACCAGGTGGAATAGCCGTTGTATGCAGCATGCCTGGGTATGGATGCACACGGAGCGTATCAATTATTATTATCAAGCCCAGTGGAGCGACTTGTGGGCGGCCCGTTGTCTCCCGGTTTGTGCCGAAGACGTCCCACGGCCCCTCGCGCACGTGCATGGGGCTCCCGACGTCACCACATTACCCCTCCTCCATCCGGCAAAACATAAGAGAATAGATATTTAGTCCGTTTCAAGCTGCACGATTTTCCTCACTTCATTTAGACCTCTTCAAGTAGCGGCCTAGCGATATCGAGCTGGCGGTGCCGCTTTTTGGTTTCATCCAAGGCTATCATATCTTACCTCTTAGCATGTTAGTCCCTGGACATCAAGAACACCTGGCGAGGAAGTACCTAGCATATGCTCCTTGCACATATAATAGCGTCACCTCGTAAGCAAATAGTCTCCGTGTATCTCATTAGTCCAAGTCCTGTCACAGCAGCTCGCAATTGTCACCTGAAAAGAACGATCTAAACACTTTGTAACCAAAAGGGATATATTCTTGAAAGTAATCAGCCCACTTAGTCAACCCAAGCTCCAGGCATTCGTAACTCGGGATGCTCCACCATGTACTAGAACTCTCCCGCGAACTCATCCCGCCAGTCTGAGAACCAAGCGTGCCAATCTTCCGGTGATGGGCCGTAACTGAAGCCTATGAGGCGGACCGTCTCAGTGCGGGTGAACTGCATACTCTGCCATGACGCGAATAGTTCTCTGTAAAAAGAACGTCAAAGTCTGTGTCCACCAGTCCCTTGACATGTATCGACTTTTCCTGCTGACCATACAGCACGAGGTCGACACCGGCATTGAAAAGCTCTCGAACCCACAATTGTAGCAGTTGGAACGATTCAAATCTTTTCCGTCTACGTTCGGAGCCTGTCCATCCGTGTCTCCCATGATGGAGCCACTTGAGCCATGCCCACCTCCCGAGAAACCGAAGCAGAGGCGTATATATCTTTGGGCCATCTGCAAGTTTTGGAATACTGAGCTGTCAGATTGGCGCCGCAGCTCACTGCATTAGCTAGGAGTGCGCGAAATTTGTCTATGTGCCGTGAATTTAGAAGGAGGTTATTCGCCAGGCAGTCCGCGACGAGACGCAGCAATCGGTCTTTCCACCGAGTCATATCATAAGAACCAAGTATTTCCATGAATATTTCTGGAACATAGGGCACATCCAGCACCCTCAGATACCACTCAGCCGCTTCAAAACGGTGGATACAGGCTGCTCGCGAAGTGGCGGATAGATTGCTCGCAAAAGAGTCGTTGGACTTTAGGACTTCTGCAGAAGTAACTATAGGACCGAAATGTCTCGAGTCCAACGAAATCAACTCCAACAAAGTTTTCTTCGGTTTCTGACATGAGAAACTTGACCAATTCTATAGCTTCGTCTTCCCATTCGTCGTCTTCTTCGTATATATCCCTCTTGTTGCCGAGGAGAAAATCCAGCGCAGTAACGCTTGCTGGCATGTCAGCCATTAAACGCTTAAAAAAACTAGACGTATATACATACGAACTCCGGTTAGTAATGTGAGTCTCTGCGCCGGCATCAAGTAGGAAACGACATGCTGCAATTTGACCACTACCAGCGGCTACCTTGAGCTGTGTCAATGATGCTGTTGCTCATCTCTTTATTGGGGCATATAAGGTACTTACAAATAGAGCTGTCCTACCCGCTGGATCACGATCGAAAACAGAGGCCGGGTTCTGTTGCACAAGGTCCCGAAGTCCTGTGACATTCCCGTCCTCGGAATACTGAAAGATTAATGAGTCATGAGGTATTATATTATATGTTTTTAGCCGAATGGCCCATTCGGTTTGAGCCCTAAACGAATAGAGCTCCCAAACTTTTCTGCCTAACCAAGTCGGTAAGCCCAGACGAAATGCTGGATCCATCGCCCTGCGATGCTGGGAAGTGAGTGGCCTCCTCAGAACACTAGATCGGTTTGTTGAGGATGACGATGATGACGAGGAATCCACTACTACAACGGCTTTGTCGGATACGCAGATCACGCCAGTCTTTGTCTCCATTGCACGCTTTCGTTCATTGGCTCCGTGGGCCAAAAGGACACTAAATGATTAAGAGTATCAGCATGAATCCAGAGATAGAGACGCAGAATCAGAATAAGAATGAAGAAATATCTCCGCTCATCTTACAGGAAGCGGAAGATGACACGACATACATGTGTGCCTGACTAAGCATGCTCTTCGCTCTCTCCAGTCTCCTTATACATTTCTCAATATCGTCATTCCTCAGCACAAACTCGATTCGCCCTAGAAATTTCCGCGTCTCCAGCTTCCGTTTACACTCCTCCAGAATGTCACTGAGCGTCTCGGCTGCTCGGCGGCAAAGTCGACCACAACGGTTGGTGATATCACTGTGGAGCGGCAAGGCATCAACGCTGAGCAGCAGTTCATTAAGAATCGATATTTCTTCGATGAGCAAGTTGATCTCCTCAGGGGCTGTCTTGAGCGAATTGATGAAGCCCTTGATTTCCGTGATCTTCTGTGGCACTTCAACGGCAAACGAGGCGATTACAACGCCGCTGCCAATGATCCCTATTGCTTCGGCCATTCCCCAAACATCTGGGCTCCGTACGGAGCTGTCAGTGACTGTCACAAGGTTTAGACGTATGGGATGCCTTCAAAACTCCAGTGAACTATATATAGCGAAGCCATCTGTAGTTCAACAACAAGTGAACTTGGGAAATTGATAGCATATGTGATTTTGCAGCCAGAGGCTGGTGGTGCGTTGTAGACTTCAGCCTTGCTCAGCTGCATCCCACGGCTTGCCATATTCGTCACGGGACCTGCCTGCAAGATACCTGGTATCTGGAAATTTACCTGTACCCGTGTTGATGTGGCCAAGATGTATTACACTATATTCAAAACAGGTGTGACAGCAGACACAGAGTAATAGCAGACTCCATTACCTTGGAGGAGGCGAAGATATTTCCTTTCCTGGCAAGATTTACTGGGAAAGACGTCCCAGGAGAGATACTCTCTTAGGAAAATGTTCCTGGAAGAAGAAGCTTCCTAGGAAGACTTTCCTGGGAAACTGTTACTTTGAAAGATGTCCCAAGAGAAATACCCTCACGGAAGCCCTTCCTATAAGGCAAAGGCTCTCCGGAGTAATTTCCCAGCTCGCTGGTGTATATTATTTCAGCGGAGTTACTGAACTTCTGGCTGTTAAGTATATAGACAGTCTTCCCTGTATGGGGCGCGCGCTCCAGAGCAGAATTACTTTATAAAGAGAATCGTTCCATACAAGGATTCAGTGCATAAAAGGAATTGCTCCATGGAAAGGAAATCACTTGAGTACGACCACATCAACTTTTCAGAATCAGTCAGTGATAATTTGAATGACTAGTTGTCTTCTTTGCAGGCTTGTGTTGTATATATGTGGAAAGAAAGATAGTGATATCTGAATACACCTCCTTTTCAGGGCAATCCATTGCAAATTTATTTACTTTTCAGGTGAAGTATGCAACCCCCCCTTTTTAACCTACAATTGTCCCCAACTGAAAGTGCCCTCATTGGACTTGAGACTTATCATTTCTATTCTTACAACACCCGCTCGATCGGTCGAGCTTATTGTCAATCTGGAGCATGCCACGCGTGGGGCTGCAACACCACTGGAGAACTCCCATATACTTTCCGCATGCGGGGTAGTTCTACACCTTAACGCCCATTGCCTTGTGAAATAGTTCTGGCCCTTAGTAGAAGGAGAACTAGGAAAATTATATTGCATGCATGTCTCTATGTGCAATTTTGATCCGCAGAGATGGCTTTCTTCGTATGTGGTAGAACATCCTAGCATGATCTATGTGCATACCTCTAGTTAGTACACTACATAGTACAGGTATAGCGTAATAACTAATCCTGTGCATCGCCCTCTGGTAAATGTGTGCAGTGCTACGCTTTTGCAAGAGACTTCTATACCAGTAAGTGGTTGAAAGGTTGCTTTAGGCTAATGAAAAAGCACAATGCAAAGATTTCTGAAAATGAACCTGGTCGCATGTGGGGAGCTATCGCCTCTGCTTACCAGCACCACATCCTGTGGCTCCTCTGGAAACGTGAGGGGTAATCTGGAACAAAGGCGTATGTGGGCAGCTTCAGGTTGCTCTCTTTCTGCATCAGTGGACAGTTGATACTCTAATCTGATCAGTTGATACTCTAATCTGATTCGAGGTCTCTCACATCATGACATCGACTGCGTTTTTTCTCGTTGTCGCTACAGCACTGCTTTATCTGTTCCACCTTGCATTGATCGCACAAAACGCACGAAAGCCGCCAAAAGGCTTGCGCGCCGTACCCGGACCAAAGCCCGTGCCCATCGTCGGGAATCTTCTCCAGATTGCATCACCTCCCCAGAGGCAATTACAGAAGTGGGCTCGGGAGTATGGCGAACTGTACAAACTCCGTCTCGGATGGGAGGAATGGATCTATGTGAACAGCCCCGAGGCCGTGAAGGACATATTCGACAAACAATCACAGCGTACCTCCTCGCGCATGCCGAGTCCTGTCCTGTCTGATGTTCTCTCGGGGGGAATGCGGTCTGCTTGACATGTTAATTCTTCTTTTGTCGAGACGAAAGCGGCAATTGGTGCTGATTGCCTACCGAGAATACGTTCCTGCTGATGCCGTATTCTCCGCAATGGAGGAAGCTCAGAAGCATTGTGCACAAGCTTCTGAATATTCAGGCCTCCAAAGCATTCATGCCGATCCAAGAATTCGAAGCGAAGCAGCTGGTCTGGGATATCCTGACGGATAATGGCAATCAGGAGGAGTTCTACATGCACATTAGGAGATATACGACATCGGGTGAGATGAGCAGTTGAGCTTATTTAGACGTACCTTAGTATGTGCTGATTCGAGATACCTCTTAGTCATGATGACATCGACATACGGAAGACTTGTACCCAAATGGGTAGGTGATATCAAGTAGAGCTCAATTATATGTGGACCATAGGCTGATAACTCGAAATAAATAGCAATGTGAAGATGTTGAAGAGATCTACGGGCTGATGAAAGAGTTCAGTGAACATGCCACGCCGGGGAAATACGCCGCGGAAATGTTTCCTCCTCTGGCCAAACTTCCCACATGGTTGCAGTGGTGGAGGAAACCCCTGATGAAGTGCCAACAACGCCAGGCGAACATCTGGATGAAGTACTGGACGACGTTGAAACAGCAGATGGCAGAGCAAAAGGCGCCTGACTGCTTCGTCAAGCAGTTCATCGAGACAGATTACGAGAAGCAGGACATCAGTGAGATCCAGGCGGCCTTCGTCGCGGGATGTATGTTGTTGTCTCTTTCTTTCTCAGCCTTTCCGCATCTGATGAGAACGATCTAGCGATGATCGAAGCTGGCTCCGAAACCACTTCATCCGCGATCAATTCCTGCGTCAAGTACCTGGCTGCTTTTCCCGAGGCGCAAGCCAAAGCCTACGCAGAAGTGCTTAGAGTTGTCGGTGAATCCCGCAGTCCGACGTTCGAAGATGAGGACTCTCTCCCGTACATCCGCGCCTGTGTAAAAGAAATCCTTCGTATTCGTCCAGTAACCAAGTACGTCAGCTGCCAATCCAACATGAGCGGCAGTCGTATCCTCTAAAACTTCAAATTATCCACTTAAAGCATAGGCACACCCCACTACACCACATCCGACATCGCCTACAAAGGCTTCCACATCCCCGCCAACACTGTCGTCTGCATCAACCAGTACGCCCTGCACTTCGACCCGTCGCGCTACGACGACCCGGACGCCTTCATCCCGGATCGATACCTCAGTCTCCCGCTCAGAGCGGGCGCGTATGCCACCCACCCTGACCCATACGCGCGGGACCACTTCGACTTCGGCGCCGGCCGCCGCGTCTGCCCCGGGATGCACCTGGCCGAGAACAGCCTGTTCATCACGATCGCGAAGATCGTGTGGGCGTTCGAGATCCTTCCGCCCGTCGACGAGGACGGGAACGTGGGCATCGTGGATGTGTCGGACGCCGCGTACGAAGAGGGCGCAAACACGATACCGAGGCCGAGCCAGTTGAGATTCGTCCCGCGGAGTCCGGCCGTTGAGGAGACGATTCGGAAGGAGTGGGAACGGGCCGCGAGGGATGGATATATGCTTGGGAATGTAAAAGTCGATCTGGACGGGATGATTGCGGGGTGAGGAAGGATGCTGGTAACAGACCCTATCAGCTCCGCAATAACGGCTCGGTTAGGTAGCTCGCAGGAAGAAACAAACACATCTTCTGTATCAAAAGCTATGGAATTAGGGTCTGAAGCCGTCGACCCTGATCGAAAGCAATCCATGACTTGAACTTGCAGCAGTTGTAGAAACCTCACGTTCAAGCTTATAAACCGCTGCAAAGCCGCTGCCGGGGTGTACAGTACTACTAATAAGAACGTGTGAATTGCTGCAAGGCAACATTCCAGTTCTTCATCAATGTCTCATTGGACTGCGATACAGTTGCTCGAAACTCTGCTCTCCACGCATCAATTTTATCATTGACTGAAGAAGGGAAACAGTTCAAATCTCAAGCAAGAAAGAGAGCTCTTAATCCAATCCAGTACAAGTACCCGTCATCTTCAGCTGTTTTCTGGTTCTTTCTCACTGTGTGAAACTTAAACAATTTACAGAGAGCTTGTGAGTAGCAGACACAGCTTTTATTTGTTCAGTTTGTGTCCCATTCCTTGATTCAATGCCAACAGAGGAGTTGAATCCTTTGCAAGGCAAGTCACGACATGACACTAAGGCATTATTAGTATTGCTGAGACTGGCTACCGCGTACTTAGCAGCCTTTATGTGAGCCTCGTTCTCCTTCTTGCTCCTACCTACTCCGTACTATATACTAACTTGCCAGAGCTTTTTCTGCTGAGATCACAGTTCGATGTCACTTGACATTTTACTTCTATCTCTCAGTTTCCGGTAAACATGACCATGCGTGGTTAGGTAATAATAGGCAGCGGATCCATCATCCAGTTCCCGCCCTTCCGTACTGTATGTACAACTTCTAATTTTGGTGGGCATAATCAGAAACTTCCCAAATAAGGGAAAACCTGTAACTGAAGTCGGTCACCGTGAGGCTGAGAGAGAGAGCGAGGTTTCATGGTTCTGTTTGCGGCTTGCCAAGCGGTACACGTGATCCCACGTGATCATGAGTGTATCGATACCTTCCCGCTTTGGCGCTGTTTGACGCTTGCGGCAGCCGGGTAGTTGGAAAAGGTGGTGAAAACTGTACTGTAGGTACATATGAAACTCGCTTGATGAGGCTGAGAGCCTGACAGCCTTCTCCATACTTAGGGTATGTCGGTGATAGGTAGGTAGCACGACGGTCGCGCGACAATAATAATAATTATCCCGACTGCACCCTCATCGCGTGAGCACAGATTGACAGATTGGCATATTACTCACCTGCATACTAATTTTAAAAATGCAATGGCAGTCGACACGGAAACGGCGAATAATAGAAATTAGCGTTGCCAAGGGATGAACTGAAAGGAGACCCTCGCTTCCATCGGAGTAATCTCCCAAGAGATGCTACTACCGTATATGTATGAGCGGGCGGTAGCTGTCATTAATCTTATTATTACGGAGTATGTAGACACATCTGCGCCGAGCTGCAGGGAGGTAAATTAGTATCTCCGAACTCGGTATTTTTTTATTTGTTGCGCTTCTTGGTTAATCGAGGGTCTTATTATCCAAGCCCAGCTCATTGCCATTATTGTTAGTACGCCTAGGATCTGATGGCATCAGGGTCCGTATGAAACATTTCCCCTTACGAGGTCATTAGAGGAGAGCCTGAGGCCCTGATTGCGGAATGTTCCTTTCTCCGACTCCCGTCTAGCGGTGTGTTTGGTGGCGGTGACTCTATGCCTACTCAGGATATATGTCCACGGAGTATATCCCCTTTCGGGCGCAAACCTGCCGCAGACTGTCGGCTACGGCATCTTAATGCAATCGCTGAGCATTTTCCAGAAGAGAGTTGAATTGGAGACGTTTACACCGTGGTCGCTGTCAAAGAGGTTCGGGGGACGCCTTTGCAACGAATCACGGGAACGCACGTGGACTGCAAGGCAGGTCTGCCAGGTCCAGGAGAACAGCCCTATCGATTGTCTTATCGATTGTCCTTACTGAGTGTGATATGCAGTTTTATCGTGACTGCTGTCTGCCAGCATCGACCCTGAGTCCCTGACTTCCGGGTCGCATAAGAACACGGACCAATCTCGTCCTTCATTCTTCATCGTCCATCGCTCTCTCGACCGGGGGCCCGCTGGACCAGAAGGCAGCAGGCTTGGCCCTATGTAAGCACAGTTCACTTTGACATGGAGTCTTGGATGTCAGTGAGCGTTTCACGATGTTGGACTAGCTCCCATAATGTAGGGAGTTTCCGCAACCGACGAGTCACGGGTCGGCCGCAAAGTAAACGGGCATGAAGGAAAAATAATAAAATTAAAGAATCAATAGACACTGCCGCAAGCTACCGGATCTCGAGTCGAGCACATTTACCGGGACCAAGCCGAGCGCGGAAGCGCAGGTAAATAATTCCTGCTCTGTGAAGAAGGAGGTCACGACGGAAGTCCTCCCGACCATCCAAGGATCTGTCTCTTATCCAGATCAAGCTAGTGTGGTCTCTGATGACGACGACACGACACCGCATCGCGGCCTTTTGTCTGTACCGTTTGTCGAAGAGTCGGCTGCGAACTTTGTGAGTACTATCTGCAACCTGACGGATGCACGTTCCGGAGCGCATGTGCTATCGAGGACTTCATACGGAGTACGCAGTACCGTGTACTGTGTACTGGCGTTATTGCTCTCGGCGGGAGCAGATGGTGTTTTGATCGAGTTGGAGTCATGCCGTTTCCGCGGACTGTGGTGAGACGGAGAGGGCGTCGAGGGACTGTGCCGAGTCGCCTGGGACCGAGCCAAGGGTCTGGCCAGCTGCCGCCCTGCTGATCGACTCTCCCACCCGCGCCTTGGGTGCACGGTATATTTATCGCGATTTGCCCCCCCATTCCCACTTTCGGTGCCGCTAGAACGCTGCATGGAAGACTCGAGACTGCTTAGGACCATGGTCAAAACCCTCAGCCAGGCGACCGCCGCTGGGATGATCCACCGTTCCCCGTCCCTCCTCGGGGGGCCAAGAGGACGCCGTCGCGTTGGCAGAGTGTGGAGAGTATCGCGCGACGCGGGCCAGACCAGGGATTGATTTTATTAGACACTGGCCCGGGACAGGGCTAGGGCTATGCCCTTCCAGGGTTGGACGGTAAAGACGTGCGCGTTGCAGTCACGGACCACTTGGACGGCGGTTTTTCTGTTGGATGATAGTTTTGGTCATCCTTCTGGTGTGAAGGTCGCTGGATTTCTCCATCTGGAAGGATCATTCAATGGTGCTGCGTCTGTTTTGTACATACATTCTGCAGATCGAGGACACCTGACTCGGGCTGACTGGGCAGGCCTCACGCTGGGTTTGCATGGGTGGTCGGCTATCTCTTGCGCGGCGGGCGGTGATTGGTGTGCCTGGCAGGGGCCATCTGCAGTGCCGGGCGCTGGTTGGGCAACAGCAATGTCGGGGAGCGCCAAGCACGGCTGGCGCCAGGAACAGGAAAACAGCAAACATCAACAGAGCACAGGGCGTGCGTGCCTCCTGAGCAGCAAGATCCACTGTCGCTCCTGGGCACGCCCCTTTTGCTGTCGACACGCACCCGGCGCCCCGTGTTCTGTGCCTCCTGGCAGTGCGTGCCCGGCCCGCCCCTGCAACCACCGCCGGCCCCCCCTTCTTTCCACCCACCCGTCCCGTGCGCCCTTAGCCCCTGTGCTGGCACCGCACCACCGCCCCCGTTCCCTCTTCATCCCCTCCCTCCCCGTCCTCTTCTTCACCTCCGCTTCCCTTCACCACGTTTCGTCTCCACGCCTTTCCCTTGCGTCTTCCATCGAGTTTTCCATCCGACCAGAGAGACTCTGTTCTCTCGCGTACGTTCTTTTGGAAATCTCCTTCGCTCTCTCAAGGCTTTTCGTTCTTTCGGCTGTGACTTTGTCCAAAAACCAATCCCCTGCAAAGTGTTTCGAGATCGCGACGTCTGTTGAGCGTTCTCTCTTTCCTGTACAGAATTCTTTTGTCAAGTGTGCGACTGGCTTGCCAGTGCGATACATGTATGTGCTACCCTGCGCTCACTTTCTCCATGATACCCCGCACCCCGTGAGACTGCGGTCTCAACCGCGTGACTGGAGCGTCTGCTTCTGAACTCTGGCGATGCTCAGCACTACACTCCATGGCCTAAGTGTGGCTGCTGTCCAGCGCGTCTCATCGCGATTATTGTCGAGTGTATGTGATGAGTAACTAACTGAGAACGGATGACACAGATTGCCATCGCGTTTGCATCGTTCAAGGAGAACAAGGCAAACCCTATCGTTCGAGAGGTCTTCGGCAGATCTCGTGCAGTTGACGTCAGGAGAATCTAGTTGAAAACAAACCGATTCGCAAAATGAAGTTCACCTCCGTTGCACTCGGCCTTGCTACGGCGGGCTCCGTCATGGCGGCCCAGCCTCACCACCTTCACCACCGTCACAACCATGTGAAGCGCGTCCCCGACGTCACTGAGGTTGTCAGCGTTCCGGGCCCGACCGTCATCAAGTATGAGCTCGACGGCAAGCCAATCTCCGCCGAGAAAGTGTGCCAGGGAATCGCCGATGGCACGCTCAAGTGGGCTGACGGCAAGGCCCCCCCAGGCGCCTGCAGCTCGAGCGCCGCCGACTCTTCGACTTCGGCCCCGGTTCCGGCCGAGTTCTACGAGAAGTCTGCGGCTAGCTCGACCCCGACACCCACGCCGACCCCAACTTCGACTTCGGCATCCACTTCTACCTCCAGCTCGCAGAGCAGCGCATCCGCCACCGCCTCCTCCAGCTCCAGCAGCTCCTCTGCCAAGGGCCTTGACGCGGACTTCCCTGACGGTGAGCTCGACTGCAGCACTTTCCCCTCCGACTACGGCGCTATTCCTCTTGACTACCTGGGACTTGGCGGCTGGTCTGGCATTCAGTACGTGACCATCGTCGGCGAGGTGGTCAGCGACATCATCACCGCCGTTGCCGGTGACGGCTGCACTGAGGGTGCCATGTGCTCCTATGCCTGCCCTGCCGGTTACCAGAAGTCCCAGTGGCCCAGCACCCAGGGCTCCAGCGGCCAGTCTGTTGGTGGCCTTCAGTGCAAGGGCGGCAAGCTCCACCTGACCAACCCCTCGCTGTCCAAGAAGCTCTGCATTCCTGGCGTTGGTGGAGTGCAGGTCAAGAACACTCTCTCCGAGCAGGTTGCGGTTTGCCGCACTGACTACCCTGGTGAGTTTTACCTGAGGATAGCTGGCTCTTCTGAAGTTGGCTTCTGACGCATTTTTCTAGGTACCGAGTCTGAGACCATTCCCCTGAGTCTGTCTTCGGGCGCCATCGAGCCGCTTACCTGCCCTGACGGTGCTACTTACTTCAAGTGGAACAACTCTCCCACCTCTGCTCAGTACTACGTCAACCCCAAGGGCGTCTCGACCGAGGAGGGCTGCCAGTGGGGTGACGGCAGCAAGAACATTGGTAACTGGGCTCCTCTCAACCTGGGTGTTGGCAAGAACAATGGCGTGTGGCTCTCGATCTTCCAGAACAAGCCTACCACCAACGCCAAGCTCGACTTCAACGTCAAGATCGAGGGTGACGACCTCAGCGGATCCTGCAAGTACGAGAACGGCATGTTCTACTCCGACACCGGTGCCAACAGCGATGGATGCACTGTAAGTGCCCAACATTTTCCCCCCATTTTCAGGTTTGAAACCCCATTACTTACCACTCGCTGTAACAGGTCCAAGTCATGTCTGGAACCGCTACCTATGTCTTCTACTAGATTATATCAGATCTTGTATAAATCCAATCTGATTATCTAGTGTCCATCCTGGATCGGCAAATCGTCCCGTGATCTCACCGACCAAGGGTCAACCGTCTGTCTTCGGTGTGCATCTTAACGTGTCGCGATCTGCGGGCACTCTGCTTGCTTCTATGTATCTTAGTGTGCTATTATGCGACTTGGATCTCCGTGTCGTTGTTCCATGTCTCCCCAGCATTATCTTCAGAGACCTTTGTCCTTAGATCTTACCTTCTATTTCGCAATCAGCAACCTTGGTTCCCTTTATCTTATGCTCGTTTCCCTTTACACTTCTGCCTTGAGTTACCGGGTATCGCGAAGCACATGGCAGCAGCACCGCGTGGGACGGATGAGGAATTGTGGGATGGACGGAAGTAACGTTGCCATGGATGTCGGCGATCAAGGTGGTCCTGGTCTATGTCTAGCAGTTATACCCAGTGGGTGATAGTGGCCTGAGTATGAATTGAAGTTTATGTCCGCTTTGCAGTTGGGCTCTATGGCGACTGGTGAGTAGCGTAGGCTGTAGATGTGGGCGGTTAAGAAGGCTGGTAGAGGGAAAGCAGGTACTTGATGTCAGTGGCATGTTGTCCAGGACACCACCATCCGGTTTAGAATTGGCTATTGTCGTGGGCTGCGGGTGGTTTGGGGGCGTGACCACACCGGCTAGGTCTGTACTGTACATAGTATAGTACTCCGTATGGAGTACTAACCTAGTAAGGCTTAATCGCGTACCTGTACAATACCTATACAGTTAGGTGCTCACAAATGAGACTTTTGTGGAGGGAACGAAGGGGGGTAGGAAGGAGGTGGTGATGGTAAACCCTAGACACGTGACTGAGTGATACCCTAACCTAACTGCCCATACTGTTCTCTGTACTCGGTACTCTGCTGAAGACTTCTCAAGTACACCATCTGTCTAAGTGGGGTTGACTAAGTTTGTTACTGCATTGTCTTGGTGTAATTGTGTCTTTTTTTTCCCCAAAGGTTGTGCTGCTGGAAAATGAACACTACTTGACTAAAGAGAGCCCATTACTGAACAGGGCATCTGAAATGGCAGTCAATACTGGTATATACCTTCGGTATTTCCCAGTTTGCTGGTTGTTTTGTTTTATGTATACTGTACTAGCTAAGTAGGTACCTGGCAGCAGTCTAAATAGATGGTTCTTTTTAATCCATCCCCGGTCGACTACTGGTGTGTTTCCGAATCCTCTTGGGCGGGGCAGACACCGGTGGAATGCGACCGATCGAATCCTTTCAGGATCGATTAGGAGCAGAACCTTACCTATGGAGTTGCAAACCTGGGAGTAACTAAGTAAGTTCCCTATGGTAGATATGTACCGAGGTAGGTAGGTCTAGGAGGAGGGTGGCTGAAACCATGGTTCATTGCTCAATAGCAGCTACTTAGTATATACTTACCTAACTGTGAGATTTTTTTTTTGCTTTACATGGTATATATCGGGCATAGTTACAGTACTATTACTTGAAAGTGCCAGTCCTACGGCAAATATAACGATCCACCAACGGCGTAAACAACACGATATTATCCCAGCTCCCGTTAGGGACATCTCGCCGTCGACGCGATATCTTCAGATAAATCTGCGAAATTCTTCTTTCTATCATTATTCGGATCAAGCCTGTCCACGACACTCTCCAACCAGCCCGCAACCTCGTCATGTCCAAACGCCGTCGCCTCGGCAGCGGCGTCCCGTCCTGCGTTGTTTTTCTCCAACAGGAACAGCAGTCTCGGCATCCGCTCTTCCTCATCCAAGCTATCAACACCATCATCGTCCTCCCACGTCTTCTCCTCTTTTTCTTCCCGCCCTGGAGCTAGACGTCCCACCCCCATGAACAGGGATATAACTACTACAAAAGATGGCATAAACTGCCCTCGCGGCATCGAGCCACCCACCACCAGCGGCGCAGTGCAGGGGCGTATTCCCCGCGCCGTTCTTCCTCGAAGCTGCGCGCCCGTACGGCGGTTGCTCCTCGAGCTCAAGCTCGAGCTCGGGCGCGCGTCCGCGTTGTACGGGCCAGGTCCCGCCGCATCGCATGACGAAGACGCCCTGAATCGTCTTGAGCACGCCCACGTGCCCGCTGGCCGCCGCGACGTGGACGGCCGTGTCGCCCGTCTCGGGGTCGACGGCGGATTCGAGCAGGGCGATGGGGTTGGAGAGACCCTGGAGGAGGGTCGTGAGGTGGAAGTAGTGCCGGAATTCTTTCTCCTGTCCCTTGCCGGTGCGCGCAAGGTCGAGGACTTCCTTTGTGATGTCGGCCATCGGGCGGGGGTTGGTTGGTAGGTGATGGGGTTGGGGTTGTCCGTCTTGTCTTTTTCTGTTTCGAGAACATTTTTTGTGCGTGCCGCAAGCACAGATGATGAAAATAAATAGAGCGATTGGATGATGATGATAATAGTAATAGAGGGGAACAACGCTTGTCTGTAACTTGGTATATTATTCTGGTATCGTCCTTATCGATGGAAGGCTTGTCGTGTACAGCGTAAGGCTTCTGACTGCGATAAGTTAGTGATACTGATAATTATTAATCAATAGGAGCAGCGAAGGCCCCTCCCTCTCCATGGCCACATCCGTCATGGGTGTCATGCACTTAGTCCTAGTATGTACAGTACATAATCCAGTGCGTGGCCTGCTTGTCTGCGCGAAGCTCGCTAAGACCGCGGGGGAAGAATCTTCAGTTCCCGCGTTGAAGAGAACCTATCACAGGAGTCAGTTTTTCTCATCGGCAGGATACCCCTGGAGTCGGGTGCCTACTTCAAGGCACGGTGCCAGATTAGATAGACCCCTGTCCGAGGCTTTAAGCCTGCGAAGCACTGCATCATAGAAGTCCGGAGAAAGACGCTCTCTTCCCTGCAGGCCGGGGTGTTTAATAGTAAACTGGCACATGCTACGTTAGCCAAATTAAGTAAGTTACCGGGATTCCCGTCCAACCTTCTGTAGTACGGCGTGGTGTTGCAATACAGAGTTAACTTCTTGGTGTCAAGATGCCAACAGAGATCAGTCTAAGCAAATACGCAAGCAAGGTACTGACTCCCCGTGCCATTTTACCCGGTGCGCTGCACAGCTGAATTGTTCTGTGGTGATATGTACTAGGCACCCATCTCCAGAGCAATATTATTACTCTGTATAGTACCGTACACTTAGGTAGGTGGTAGAGATCCTAGGCCTCCTACGTAGGTCCGAGTCCGTTTGACATACTCCCTAATTAGGCAGGTAGTCAGGGAGCTTAAAAAAAGACAGATGCCGGAACCGATTTCGGGCCGACGGAGGAAGAATCTTTGTTCTTGTTCTTTCTGACCTTCTATTCCGTGCTTGCAAAAATTGTCCACCTTGAAGAAGCTGTTAACTCAAATGGATGTTTCTCCGCATTCAATCCAAGCCAACGTTCAGGATCAACAACAACTTATTGCGTACAGTATGAGGTGCCTACCATCGAATGTGGACGCCACAAATGGCTACCTGGTCATCTAGTCCAGGCCTGTTTGATTAAAAAAAAAGTATTTATCTTCTTTGTTGATCCCAGTCAGTTTCTATTCTATCCTTGAAACGCCCTCTTCCAGGAACAGGAGCAGACCAGACACTTCTTGACTACTTTCCATTTCCGTCCATCTCTACGTTCACCTGACCTTCAACCCACAGACCATACCGGTGTCCGTCCAACCAGCTTTGTTCCAGCTTCTTGCTCGGCTTGACTTGACGCGGCTGAAGAGTCGGTATTTGGATCGGTAGTTAGCTACATCATGCAAGTCATGCCTCGACCTGCAAATGACAGGGAGAAAGAAAGAAAGGAGAGAGAGAAAAGACGAGCCCGGAAGCGGGGTAACTAAGGCAGACAGACAACAGACTCAGGAATACCTATGACTCCTGCCTACCTACCTGGGTAATTAATCCGAAGCAAAAGCAGTGAAGCTGGGTATACCGTTCCTGGATGGGTATGTAGATTAGGTTGATAGATTGTTGATGATTGCGGAGTATATATATGACCAGCAGGAGCTGGAGGACGCGGTCTGTGTGTGTTCTCCTCTCTACGACTCCAAGGTTGTCTACTTATTCGATTTCGATCTCAATTCACTGTTCTTCTCCAGAAACTACTTGGATACTTTCCCTTTCCGATACAGAAACAGATATATCACCTCTCTATTCAACTACGAAGCACCCCCAATTATATCGAACAAAATGAAGCTTGCAACGACGCTCGCAATTTTCCTGAGCGCTCTCGTCCTCGCCGACAACAGACCCTTCCCACTCATCCCGGTCATCCCACGGCCGTCGCCTGGAAGTGCACCTGAAGCCCATGGTAATACTGAGTGTTGGCCTTAGTGAGTTCCGTCGCCCTACCTAACATGTTCTATCTACCTATCTGCCTGCCTGCTTGCCCTTACCCTAGGCAGTTCGGAACCCGGGAATTGAAAACATATAAATAGAACATCTTTAAATGTACTGACCTTACTACTTACTATATATACAGCAAGAACCCAGACTGCTGCGTGCACGAACCCGTATGTGAATGCATTACCGGTACGTTCTTTCTTTCTTTCTTTCTTTCTTTCTTCTTGAAGTCTACGTACTGTACCTACGTCCTGCTCGATCTCTGCAAGCTTGTACGTGTACATACACATCTAGCAGTGCTTACCTGCTGATCGTCGCATCGCCGTTGGCAGAAAAATTCTACGAGTACAACGGCCTCGCTGCGTGCCAGCCACCAGGCGCGATCTTCGGTGCGGAAAAGGACATCCCCGGATACTGTTGCTAGGGCTAGAACCTAGGTTTGAGGACTACAACGATGAACACGATTGGGTGACAGTGATAACAAGGAGATGAAGAGATGATATGATAGAGAACAGAGAAAGAAAAAATTTTTAAAAAAAGAAGAAGAATCTGCCACGTTTGGTCTCCCGGTCCGAATAATCATCGACTGAAAGGAAAAAACATCTTTTACATATGTGCAGTAGCATAGCATAGGCTCGAAGCGGACAAGATGGAACGCGTGACACGACGAGACGGGACAAGTCAGCCCCATACCTATATGCAAGCCAGCAAGCCACGCGGGATCCAGATCCGACAAAGAAAGAAAGAAAGAAAGAGGGAAAGAGAAAGAGAGATATATAAAAATTTAATTAATCCACATCAAGTTCAAGTCAGAAAAAAGACGGAGGATGATGATGATTTGATTTCACCTATGGATAAAACGAAAAGAAAAGGGGAAAGAAGATTGCTGAACTTTCATTGCTAGTTGATTCTTCCTTCCCCTTCCCCCTCCCCCATTTCTTCCTACCGGAATTTTCGGTGCTCTAGTCATTTTTTTTTTAAAAAAATCTCGGGTCAGGAAGCTAGCCAAATCCAACGCGTTCTGTTCTATTACTTTCCATCCAATCGAAGTCACGCAATTGAATTTGTCCCCCCTTTCCCTGTATTCTGATCTGATTTCTTCAACTAAATAAGACATCTTTCTTAGAAGAAGTCCGAGTACGGCTCTATAACTGTAGCGTGTAGAGTACACATACACACACACACACAGAGAGAGAGGGGGGGGGGGAGAGAGGACTATTTTACTATTATCAAAATAATAAGGGTAGATAAGATATGATAGGTAGGTAGGTAGGTACCGTACATACTGTGAAGGGCTAATAAAGATAAAGACAAAGATAACCTCTCATAATAAATCAGCTGCGCGCATCAGCGATGGAAACCGGACCTGACTTGAACACTATATATAGACTAGTCTGGACTGCTCTAATTCTATGATGTCCCTTGTTCGTTTGTTTTGACTTCTTCACCAGCCCCTTCTTTTCTCACTCCTTTTGCTTCTTTTGTAACGCAATGGGTGTTTGATCCCAGAATAGAGTTGTAAAACAGTAGATACGATCCAATATTCCAGAGACGTATCAACATAACTCCCATTAATGTCATGCCATGCCATGCTATGCCATGCTATGCTATACTACACGTTTATCCGCTTTCCATAACCCTGAGATCCTGAATTTTTCATATGCATACGTACCAACCCAACCTGATGCATCTACAGCAGAACCATCAACAGACCCGTCGTCAAGGCCACTACGAAATAGATGCCGATCTGGACAACGCTCGAAAGACCGAATCCAAAAGCCGGATGATGCATCGGCCCGCCCGGGGCAGCCCCCTTCGACGTCGCCCCCGCCGCGCCTCCCGTGGCGCCAGCGGTGACGGATCCAGTACCGGCGCTGCCGGCCTGGCCCAGGAGGGACTTACACGAGCTGCTCAGCTTGGCGGCCTTCTGCGTGGTGGCCGCGCCGCCGAAGTCGCAGGCCGAGTCCCTCTTGCCCTGTTCCAGGTAGTACGCGTTGAAGGCCCACGAGAGCTGCTCGATCGGATCGCACACGGAGTATGCGCCGTATTTGCCGGAGGTGGCGTTCGTGCTGATCCCGACGCAGGCGTCCGGCGATAGGCCGCACACGATGTTTATGTTGTCCCCGATGCTCTCGGCGCTGAGGTCGGACTTGGCTTTGCACGACAGGGACTGCATCATGCAGCTGCAGAGGTCTTTGTTCGGGGTAGGAGGGAGGTTCGACGAGGCTTGCCAGGTGGCGTTGAGGGTTGGACAGGCGGCGTTTTTGGTGTTGGTGGGAGTGTAGTCGGCCATGTTGGTTCCGCTGGGGGTGGCCTTGGCCATCTCGCTCGAGAGGTACGTGAAATCGGGGAGCTTGCTGACGGTGGAGCCGGAGACTGAGACGAGACCTGGAGGCGATGAGTCAGTTTGAGGAGAAAAAGAGGTGGTCGAGGATAGAAGAGAGATAAGAAGGGAAGTAGAATATGCTAAATTAGAAAATGGGAGATTTCCGTACCATAATCGTTTTGCTCCTGGAAATACATGTAGACGATTCCACCGGACCATACGCCTGTCATCTCGGGCCCAAACAGCACCGGTACATCGGTGAACTTGCGAGGCTGCACCGTGTTGCAGCCGTATTCTGAAAAGAATGCGGGAACATTGTAGGTGGAAAAATCCTTTGTTCGAGCCGCGTACCCAGATTGCTGGAAAGACGAATCCCCGCACCATTCATAGATGTTCAAGCCGAAGAAATCGATACGCTCATCGTCGGTGCCACAGTCGAAGTATTCCCGAATCTGCTGACGAATTTCTTCATCGTCATTGGCTGCGTATCCGACCCCTATCTTCCGATAGCCCTTGTCGGAAATATACTTCTTCATGTCGCGAACGGCAGCTTTGACGAAAGCGCTTGCATTTGTGTTGTGAATGTCGTTGGAGACTTCGTTGCCGGCGAAGAACCCGAGCACGTTGGTGTAGTTGGCGAGGGCATCGATCACGGAGGTGTAGCGAGTGTAGAGCTCGTTGTTCCATTGTGGATTTGCGCGATTGATGGACTGCGAAGGCTGCGAGAGGTCTGCGATCAAATAGATGCCGGCGTCCGCCAGCATCTGCATGCATTCACTGTGATCCTCATCGGGCTTGATCGCATACACGCGGACAACATTGGTGTCCAGCTCCTTCAGATAAGGGATGTCGCGCTTGCAGCCAGCCGGGTCAGTCAGAGGGTCGACGTAGGATTCGTTCTCGCCTGCGGTAACAGATGCTGGAGCACTGTCAGCGGAGGAAACAAAAACTGGAAAAGATGAGAAAGGATAGAACACCAAACGCATCCTACCTTGATAGGCGATTCCCTTGATGAAGCTGCGATGGGTCAGCCATCCAAGTCGGAGAGGAAATGACCAAGAACGGAAGAAAGACGTACAATTCAGTCCCGTTGGTCTTGTAGAAGAAGTGCGAGCCCTGCGTAGCCAAGTCAGCAAGGCAGGGAATGATCGACACGGTTTCATATTCTCCACAGTACCTTGATGACGATCGGATCGACGTCGACAGCGCCCGAGCCCACGAAGGCGCTCAGGGCAGCGATGGCAGATGGCAGCAGCCGGACGGGCTTCATGGCTGCCGATGGCCGTGGACACCACGATCCAACGAGGCGAGATGGCCTGTCGACAGAGAAGTGTCAAGGGCTGGAGGGCGAGGAGGGAACGGAAGGGGATTTAAGCGTGGCGACGACGCGTCTGCCAGGCTGTCGAGTGAAACAAGCACGGCGAACCGGCGTGGGACGAGGGTCAAGCGCTGCGACGTAAGCTTGCTGTCTTTTGGCGCCAAATCGACCACTGGAAGCGTGTCTGGTGGGAAAATGCAGCTTTAGCATCAAGCAGGCCGGATCTGTCGGCTGCAGGGGCACGGAGGACGAGGATGTATCTCCTTTGATCCGTCTAACCAAGGAGCGCGATTTGGGCCCCAAAGAGACCGGGAAAAAGGTTTACACTTTGTTTCCCGTCCAGGAGCTCTGCCTGATCAGATCTTCCATTTAATCCGTCGGGTCTCAGATTAGCGTGCCATTGTCCCCCTATACCTGTGATAGATGCAGAAGACTTTTTCCTCAGTCCCAGCCAGAGGCGTTACCTCTTGAAAGGGACCTCATTTTTGTGGCGCTGGATGGGTGGCAGCCACCATGTAACCCCGCCCGATCTGGCGTTGTCCGCCGGCGGTGGGACTTTCTCTTAGAGCAGCCGGTGGCGGTAAGCTGGAAAGGGACGGCGTTGCAGGGCAACAAGCCCAAAGACTCTGTTTACAGGAGATTTCTCGCTTTCAGGAGTCTGATGCCGCGGCAGGGATCCCCTCCTGCAGACCTCCGCCATGGCAACCGGGTATCTCCGTCCAGGCACAGGAACAGACACTGCCAGCACAAAGCGCAGGCGACGATCAGCCAGACGGCCGCGTCGACACGGGCCCCCGCGGGGCGACTGCGAGTGTCGATCCGTGCGTTTGCCGATGTCGTGGTCGCCTTGGCTGACTAAGGGCCTGTCTTTGCTATTAATAGCGCGAGCTAAGATAAGATGCTGATAAAGGGAATCCGGGATTCGATAGTACCATGTGCAGGGAGACGCGTATTATCCCTTTCAACTCGTCTATTTGTTATTTATTCTCCAGGGAGCGACGGTGTTTGATGAATTAGCATGCATCTCGGTGTGCATGCATTGAGTGGATATCACACTCTGGTCTGCTGGCATGAAAGAAAGCAAGAAGCTAGCTACAATCTTAGGGCTTGCTGGCGATCGGTTACCGTATTCGGATAACGTATCAGACCGAGATAGGTCAAAGAGTCTCCACCCATTTTACCATGAAAAGAAACCTCATAGATTGAAATATCTTATCGACTCGAAAAGAAAGCTAATTTATTTTCCATAAACAAAGGAAATGTGGATGGAGAACTCGAAGAAAGGAGAAAACCTCGACTTGATAGAGATCACAAGAAGGGATAATAATATATATATAAAAGGTCAAAAAAATCAAAAAGCTCACACCCCCGGCCCATCCACCCGGAGGTGGGCAGGGGGAGGGGTGCCACGAAAACCCCGCCTATGCTCGGCGGCGGGCAGGGTTTTGCGATCCCGGAGCGCAGGGCTCATCTGGTGATGTTAGCAGGAATATTGGTAATGACCGCACCGCTGCAACCATCGCTCCCTCCGGGATTCGAACCCAGGCCCTCTAGCAGGAGCGGTAGGAGATCCTAGGCTGCGCAGTCTGCTCTGCAGAGCAGGCAGACCGCTCAACCTCACTTAACCACTGAGCTAGAGGCCCTTGGTTCTGGTTGCGGGGTAACGGTGAGGGTGGCATACAAGGGAAGCCAGGGAGGAGGGCTCCCGTGGCACTGGAATCGCTGCCTGAGGTGGTAGGTGGGTAGCAGCTGCCCGAGAGAGGATTTACACGCAATGACTGTCAAATTATAATCATATTTCCCATAACTCTTGCTTTATTGCGTCATATGTTTAGATAGACGGCGCACAAAGAGATATAATACAGGGGTTTAACGCTATATGTACTTGACTGCTGTAGAGAGGCCCTAATAAGAAGGATCGACGGAATTTCAATCTTTGAGTACGCAGTTAGGAAAGCCGTGCACTCCATCATGGACAATTTCTGTAAGTTGTCTGCCAATAATACGAACCTTAGCACTCGAATCATCTTTTTCCCTACCATCCCTGTTTTCCATGCTTCCTCCAGGTTTGCCCTAACTTGGTTAAGAGACGATGACAGGAACCTTGGAACATGTGTGTTCTAATACCTTGGGAATGTGAAAAGAACGCGACTATCTACTCAGATTTGCTTTTCGAAGCCGCTCAAAGCCACTGTGAAGAGGCCATACGAGGACCAAAGAAGGCTGTAATGTTCAGTTTAAAGTCGTCAGATTGCGGCTTTCATGACGAGCTGCATTTACTCCCTGCAGCTGCAGCCAGATATATGTGTCCTTTCTACCTATAAAGCGAGAACTTGAACGTAAAAGGGACTAGGGCTGATGTTGAAGTACGCAGCCTAAAAGACACTGGATCAAAGTCAAGTCATTGCTTTCGGCTTTATCGGACAATTTGTTTTCGGATCATCAAATCGACATGATAACCTAATTTCATAAAACCCTGAGCAAGTCCTAAATCCCAAAAGGTTGAATACATCCACATCTGAATTGTGTGCACAGCATCCACTTCAAGCCATAACCTTACCCACAGACTCCTCCATCTTCCCGACCAGCCCATCCGTCCAGCTGATATACGGCGCATGGCCACAGGGGGCCCTATACATGGTGAACGGGTTATCGCTGCTCTTCCAGCTCTGCGCCGCAGCCATCTTCCTGAAACTGCCTTGGCAGCATCTTGTCGCGCTCCAGCACCAGATACGCGCAGGGCACAGTGGAGTATGGATCGTTCGTCAGCTTCTTTGTCATGATGGGTGTGAGCATCGCGGCCCACTTTTGGGCGGACGCTTCGTCGATGTCGTTGAGGAGGTAGCGTGGCGCGTCTGCGATGGTTGCGAGGCCGGCGTAGCCGTGTTTCTGCTCGAGAGAAGGTTTATTGCGTTAATTAGCTATTGTTGCTTCCTGAAATGGACAAATTTTGACGTGAAATCATATGTACAGTACTTCACTGGCCCACTCACATGGAACTTCAGAGACGACGGCTCCACCAAGGCGCCATCGTAGGACTGGTACAGGCTAGTCACCGACTCTCCAGCCGGCACGACCAATGCACCAATGAAGAAGAAGCCATCTGCTGAGGTATTTATAGTCAATCGAGACACAAAAGGCAAAGGATGATGTCTGCTGCAAGTTGATCTCAAATATATTGTTCAAGAGGGTAGGCGTGTCCTTTACCGTTTAAATGGAAAGTGAAGGCAACGATTGCAGCTTATTTCAGGGCCCCAATTCAAGCCTCACACAGGTCTAGATCCTAGAGACTTAAAAAGAGTGCAGCGGCGGTGTTCCAACCCCGCCGTTATCCTGGCTGCGAAAGAGAGGAATGCGACTGGGGGGGGGGGGGGGGCAGGTGACCTGGGTCAACCTGTAGAGAGAAATAGAGACGACTTCATTTATCTCACGGAGGCGTTCTCCGTTGGGATTCATAGACCCTGACCCATACAGGGATCAGATCCTTCGAATTTGTTGCCAACTGATATCCTTTAAGTCGCACTATACCTAGGGAATGGTATTGGGCGAGTTTGGTGAATTATGGCCAACCATATTGTTGGTATATACTTCCTGTGCAAGAACAGGACCATATCTACGCATATTTATTTTCATAGGATCTACTTTAGGTATTGGCGATCATCCTTCGTGCAGCGAATAGCCGAGAATTTCAGGAATCTTCGCTCAGAATTACTTTCATAGACCTGGACAATTTCACAGCCAACTACACCAGTGCTACTATGCGTGGGTGTTTAAGGCAGACTAAACCAATTGTATTTAGTCCTATTGTAAGATCTGTCTCTAGGTCATCGTCAAGTGGAATACTTGTAACTGCACAATGTCCGAATATGGCATCGTATCTTTGGCTACCTGGTGTAAGGCCCTTGTGTGTCCAGCCTCTACTCAGGAAGGAGGTTGTGCCATTTCTTGAAGACATTATTGGGGTCGTATTGCTTCTTAAGAGCCTGGAGTCTCGGAAGATTCTTGCCAAAGATCTCACTCGCGCGAGAGCCGGTTTCTGGACAGATATTAGTAGCCAGAACGAAGCTACCTGGAAAGGGGAACATCGATCATACCATCATAGTTTGCATACACGCCGACTCCCTGCTCCGTGGCTTCGGTGCCGTGCTTCGCAACGCCAGCACGTTGCTGGATCTCCGTCATGATCTCCTTTTGGATCCTACGCATCTCCCCGTCGAGGGCGGGGTCGTACCACCTGAACGCAGAGCCCACATTGTAGTAACGGCCCCGATTGGCGCAGCTTGTCGCATCGCGCGGGACTTTGATGACTTCCTTGAACGGGATGAACTCGAACGAGAGCAGACTCTCACCGACGTTCTCGTACGTCTCGACCATCTTGGCGAAATCATCGTAGATCTCCTTGACGAAGTCGACATCCAGTGGCAGGACGACATTGGCTCCGCTAAAGCTCTTGCGGCCCCCGTACGTAGCTCCTGCGTTAAAAATGGTATTGAGTCTCTCATACGGAATCATCTCTGCAGTGTTCACGAGAGGTCCCAATGAGAGGAGAGGTTCGAAGAACGATTCGGCCTCCGTCTGAGGTCCATTGTAGTACACCGCTATGATGATGGCCAGCTTGTCGATAAAAGGTGGGCGGGTGAATCCGAAGAAGAGTCCTTGATCTCCATTGCTGATCTCCTCAAAACGATTCAGGAAGGCCACAATCTGGGCCAGCTTGTCAGGGTCGAAGAAGAGGAGACCAGCGTATACCGGGTCCTTCTGCTCGTGCGCGCGAAAGACAAACTCGGTTGCAACACCGAAGTTCTGGCCAGCGCCGCGAATGGCCCAGAAAAGGTCGGAATTCTGGGTCTCGGAGGCGGTGACAATGCTCCCATCTGCAAGGACCATCTTCACACTCAACAGATTGTCGATTGCTAGTCCGTAACGTCCGGTCAGCCAGCCATAGCCGCCACCTAGGGTTAGTCCACCGACACCAGTATGGTTGACAGTACCACCAACGGTAGCAAGACCATGCTTAGCAGCAGCGACGTCGACGTCTTCCCAGACCGCGCCGCCTTCTACGGTGATAGTCTTTGCGGACGGATCCACGAATACGCGCCTCATCTTTGCGAGGCTGATAACGATGCCTCCTTCAGTCGCCGAAGCCCCGCTCGTCGAATGACCCCCGCCATGGACGACAAACGGGATCTTGTTGGCCTCGGCAAACTTGATCACGGTCGAAACCTCTTCCGCGGATATAACTTGAACGACAGCGCCCTGGAATGTAAGAGTCAGAAAGATATGTCTTAGATTGAATATCTGAGACCCTACCGCCTGCTTTTCAGCAGTATCACTCCAGCGTTTGATGCTCTCAGCATACCCGGCCGAGCCAGGGGTCAGAACTTCCGCTCCAGTCGAGCGGAGCTGCTCTTTTAGGTCATTAGCCTGTGAAGCTGAAATGTGTGACATCGTGTTAGAAGTTAGGTTATCAAGTTGCGTGTACGACACGGTACTAAATACTCGTATGTTTTGACGATGGAGGGGCAGGTGCACAAGTCTGAGTAGCAAGATTTCTGCAAAATCTGCTACAAAAGAACTAAAATGCATTCAACAGAACAACTGAGAATGCTTAACAAACCTACTGAAAAGGCAGGTAAAGAGATTTGGACAGGTTACTTGACAGAATGTGCAGGTGATTCAGACCTATGAATTCAGCGCACGGGCCCAGACGGCGTCCAGAGTCACCATACAGCGGACTCCCTTGCTACCATCAGTTGTGCAGATTTCATTTTCAGTGACGATTGTCCAAGGTGCATAGGTAAATAGGCCCCAGATGTAGCTTCTACAGTGGCTAAACCACTGTCATTGTCCAATGGAAGAAAGTTTGATAAAGCACCGAATCTGGAAACGCATTGTGAGTTCCAGAATCAAGCAATTTAATGATGATATTATGTATCACTTGATACCTAACTCGGTTATAGGTCGAGTGGACACATCATACAGCTTCCAACTGCCTGGACAAAGTCTAAGAAGCCCTAAATCCATGACAGCCTCTGCGCTCCACTGTTTTGTTTCCTCACAGACTCCAATCCAAATGACCATAATCGCCATTTTGGAGCGGAAGATAATGGCTCTACTTGACAATTATCACGGAAGCTAAGCAGACTGCATGGTGGATGCTGCATGAATTCATCCACAAATTCTAGTTATTGTGTCCTATCCTGTGCCACAGATGCAGGTAAGGAAAGCTTAATGTAAAAAAGGGAGGATTAGAGACGGTCCTGGTATTTATGTGTCTTTCTGTGGATAATGGAGTATTTTCTACAGCCAAAATTCTGGCAAGACTCCAAGGAAACATAGGAACGAAAGTCCAAAAACTTCACACAAATTCTATGCAAATGCATATGTATTAGATGACTTTTTCTGTATCACAGAAGTGTTACAGGAAATCCGGTAAGGTTGAAAGCTTTCAATCTCAACTGTTAACAAATCCTTACTAATATCTTCACCGTTGCACAGCCCAGTTCATGAGAAATCATTCAGAAACAATGGGAGATCTTCTCACGTGCTCTGCTCTGAGAAGAAAAATTCTGCAAGTATTTGCAGGTTAGTAATGTGTCTAATTTATCTATCGAAGGCATCCATGGCATCTATCAATCGATATCCTGATAGCAACAGAAGAGGATGCGATAGAAGATGCAAATTCTCTGTTTCTTATATTCTTGGAAATGAGAATAGAGGGCGACTTTTCTCCATTTATGGTCTGATCCAAACCTAGGCTCGAGAACATCAAGACTGCCAGGACAGATAGTTCTTATCCTTGTCAGCATTCCTGCAGAATAATTGTCCTGCACTGACTCTGAAGGAAGCACATGAAACCAGTTCTTACCACACATCAAGACTTGGTAGAAGGACGAGACACAGGAGAGATCTGCTAGGTATTGATTTTTGTCAGTGGATACAGTCATATGGGATATATACTTGTGTATCAATTAATCTCAATCAAGTTCTATGTCTTCTTGCCTACGTCTTTTCTGTATATACAAATTCGTTCATAAATTAGTAAAACGACTTATAAAACTGAAATAGATACGATAGATATCAACATGTTACATATATGAAGCATGAGAGCATAGCTGGAGGCGGGTATCTCAAAACCCGTCATCCACGCCTCTGCTCTTCTCCTCCTTTCGCCTTTCCTCTGTAACCTCCCACCACCACGCGTTTGTTGGGTCCCGGTTCTTCGCTGCCTCTCCTATCCCTTTCCTCACCTCTTCACTCTCGTCCCAGGGCTTCGGGCTCAGCAGGAAGTGAATATTTTTGATGTTCTCATCCCGCCAGATAACGTCATGTACGCCTTTCCATCGCATCGTCTTGAGAGCGTTGTAAACGTACGGCAGAGTGACCCAACGGCCTGGAAATGTGTCTGCCAGGAGCGATTGGTCGGCGAACTCGTAGTTCTGAGTCGCCGACGGCGTAGAGAGCCGGGCAAGAATAGTATCATATATCTCTTGCGAGGGGTTGACAACCTGGAGACCACCGTTGGGCATGGCAAGACCTGCAGTGGGTGGGGCCCCAGTCGTCTGAGCGGCGTCGGGGTCGGAATGTTGGTTGGTGAATGCACAATTCGAGGGGATCCTAGATTGTTCCAAACAGTGCAACGTTGGCATATGCACGTGCCTCTACAAATTGGGGGCTCCCAATCTGTTCTGCTCAAAGGGTTTCAAAGGGGTTTATCTTACCAGTCCTTGGGATAATGTGGCTTCTTCAGCGGGTTGCAGACGCAGGCATGGCTCGCTGCGAACACGCGGTTTCCCTTCCCGCCCAACTCTGGAGGGTCCAGTTCGAGGTCCATCAGCTCGTCCATGTTTTGGAGAACCATCATGTCGCTGTCCAGCTGCACGACACGCTCATACTCCAGAAGAGAAAAGGGTGTGAGCTTGCTCCAGCAGTCGTAGAAACGAGTATCGTTGCTGTAGTCTTTATGAACAGAGGGGAGAAGATAAGGAATTCGCTTCTTAGGGATTCCCCGAGCATCGAGAGCGGCGTGACCCTCGGGCGGGAAGGAGTCTGTGTATAGAGCGACGAGGGGATACTTTGAGCCAACCTTCTTGAGTGAGTAGTCAAGTGTGAGGAGGCCGGCAAGATAGTCGGTATTAGTGATGAGTGCGGTCCATACTGATAAGACGGTCAGCATGTTGAAGGATGTAGCAAGGGGCATCTGGAAGTCCATGGGCATTCAGCCGTTGGAAGCGCACACCTTTAGTGGACTCTGTCACCCTCTGCAAGCCGTTGCTGGAGGACATGGCGGTTATGAGGTTTTTTTGATGCAGAACTAGCCAGCTGATAGGATGTAGGAAGGAACTGAACAAAGAAAAAATACAAGTACACCACAGGACAAGACAGTCTACAGGTGGAAGAGGAGCATCACAGCATGATGTAAGCGGTAACGGGAGATGTTCGCTTGAGAAGAGCTCGGCAAAGACTGATAAAAAGCAGGCGACGATGGTATCATCGACCGATAGCGGAAGGGAGAGCTAGCAATTTGTATGTGCGTTCTAGGTGCCTTAACAGCACCTTCCGAGTGACCGTATCCAGGTTCCGGGGGAGCCAATACCCAGTCGAATACTGTCTAATTAATTATTATCATCAGAAGGGTCGCTCCGCAACACATCTCGCGGATCGTGATCGGGCGTCTCCTTTCTGCGGCGGAGTAAAACTCGGCGGGGTGCCTGCGGGCCGCCGTGCTTACTAATCCGACATCCTCCAGAGGCACGCGTGTCCACGTGACTTGGTCTAGGTTCCAGGTCCCGTGATGTCAGGTGACCCGACGGGGATGTTGACGCGGACACGTGATGCGTATACTGTCCAGCGCCTGACGCGGAGGCGCGCAGGCGCCGGGGATGCCATGCATGGGAAGAAGTGCCTCTAAATTGATTGTTTCTCCTCGAATCCTCTGGCCTCTCGGTTTTCCCCACCCGCGATGCTGTTTTCCGACCAGCTTCTCGAACTACTGCTGCGAGAGATGCGCGAAGGCCCGCGGTGGAGCACGCTCGTGGGCGGCATGTAGAACGCGTCTCGGACGAGCAGCGTGCACTTCCGCGGTGGGAAACGAGACGCAACGCTACGGCAGGCATTCCTCCACACCATCTTCACCCTTTTTCTTCAAGGCTCTCTGTTCTTTTCTCACTCCGAAGACTCGCCCTCTCCCAGCCTCCTCGCTTTCCTCGGAGGTCCTGTTTCTTCTTCCCTCGACCCCTTCTTCTTTCTTCTATCTTTCTCCTGTCCTGCGTCTCCTAAACATTTATTTAGATCCATACCCGACGTTGACGCTAGTCAACTACTAATACAACCATCCAGAAGTTTTCGAACTCGCCTCGCTCTACAGGTCTCTTCGATACTCCAGGATGGAGTCGTCTCCCCCCAGGAGTGGTTCTACTGCTCCCGTGGCAGGAGTGAAGCGTCCTGCGTCCCTGCTGCCAGCCTTTGAGCCATTGAGCTCCTCCCCGTCTCTGCCTCGTCCGCAGAAGCGTGTATCACGCGGACAGGGAGATATCGCGACCTATCCAACTCCCGTCCCCACGTCGTCAACTCACATCATGTCCTCCTCGCCGCCCCGTATCCCGACGTCACGTCTTTCACGGCATTCTAGCTCGTCGATGACCTCAGAACGCGCCCCACTGTCTGCTGTTCCCACCATAATGCTTCCTGAATCTGGAGAGCGAATTCTGATGGGGAGATCGAGCGCATCATGTCACTATCAACTCTCTGCCAATAGATTGGTATCGAGGGTGCACGTTGAGGCCGCCTACATACCGGCACCCAATCCGTTCGACCGCGACAAGATCGAGATCAAGTGTACTGGATGGAATGGGGTTAAGCTCCACTGCCAAGGGAAAACCTATGACTTGGCCAAAGGGAAGACATTTACATCAGATATCAAGGATGCCGATGTCATGATCGACGTGCACGACGCTCGCGTCCTCGTCCAGTGGCCGCGTCGTGAAAGGAAGGACTCTGGGTCAGCTTCAGATCATACATGGGAAGAGGACTCTCCGCGGCAGAGCATATGTTGTGGTCTTCAGGAGAGTCCGCTGAGACAGCGGCAACGCCTAGTTTCCCCGGTTTCTCCCTCTCCTGCAGGCCAACCTTTCATCCCACCATCGTCCCCGTTGCTTACTCCGCGCCGTTCACGCAATTCAGTGGTAGTATATGAAGACGAACCGTCTCCCGCTAGTCAACCTGCAGATGCGACAACAGTATCACAAGCAGGCGAAACCCTTCAAAGCTCCCAATCCAGCGCTTTAAGCAATTTGAGTAAGTCTCCTGAGGAATTCTCAGACCATGATGAAGAAAACGACCCTATTATCCATTCCTTCGGACCGCACGGCGAAAATATACGTCCTCGAATGGCCTCCCTTGACGCCGGAGATTCCCCAATTCGGTCAACCCGCACCTCTCGTCCCCAGCCACAACCACTCAAACCGACCAATTCACGCGCTCAACGCACCGCACGCAAGCCTGAAGCGACCAACAAGCCCGAAGAAACGAAAACCCCCGAAGAGGCTGAAAAAGACACCAACAAACCTGAGGAAACCAAATCTGAAGAGACGAACAAAACTGAGAAGGATGCCAATAAAGAGATCGACGAGCGTACTGCCACTATCCGGAACCATACTATTAACCAGCTCGCCTTTTCTCGGCTTTCATCAACTCCATTCTCGACCATTTTGAGCAATCTGCCACCGGGTCTTGTGCAAAAGGATGGCTCCACCGAAGGTATCACGGCATCTGAGCTTCGGTCAATTCTAGATTCTACCAAATGCATCGGAAAGGTTACCCGTGAGGGAAAGGATGCCGCCGGAAAACCATTGGAGAGTGAATATTACTACATCGCCGAATTTGATGAGGATCAAATGCGACGAGAAGCAGTTGTGAATGACCTGAGAAAACCTGGTCTGCGTAACTGCAGGAAACAGCACAAGGTCTGATACCCGAAATAGTTTTTATATCGCATTTGTTGACACTCTGACAGCAATATTACTGGCGCAAGCCGAAATAATTCCAAGTCTTCTCCTGTGAGCGAACTCTTTTCAAAAGTACCTGGTGTTATGAGTATCTTTTCATTCTCCTCACATGGTTCCCTGCTATCTTCATTTCCCATGTTGATGTTTTCAACGGTGTTCGGGCATACCCTTGTTTTCGGGAGTGGAAAATGTGTTGTGATTTCTTTTAGTTTTTCCCCCTCGACCTGGCCCTTTATGTTCCATATGTCTTTCATGGTTGCGTTGATGATCTAGATATGTCTGAGAGACTTCGATGTGTCTGATCAAGCTCAACGCATAACCGCCTATCCCCCTTGACCACCATCCCCCTTGACGCCATTAAGTCCTTTGACATTGTTTCTTCAAGTGCTTAGCGCCTTTGTCTGACATCTCAACCGGCTTGTTGAGCTGCTTGATGATGTTTTAAGTGACAAAACCCTCTGCAAACCCCCTCCATAGCCCATTTTGTCCACAACGATCCCCCATCACGTCTAGACCATGCCATCATTAAACAGCACTCGCCGTTGTATGTACATATGACCAGTTTGGACACCCTTATCATGCATGTATGTGTAGCCAGAATCCACCTAGTTGGAATCAAAATAATTATTAAATGTAGTTTGCAATATTCCTTTTGAAATAGACCCTATGTCAAATCAAATACATCAAATCGACTCTCCACAAAGTGCAACCACTCCAGCACCCTCGAGTGCATGTGCAATAGCAATACTTATCTCAGCATACATGAACATGAATTGAGATAACGCGTTGCCTTTCAGGTACACGCCATGGAGTCTGCAATTGCCAATGCTGCTCAAATTCGACGATGGCGTTCCTCTGATCAAGTGCATTTCCGACCATACCCATACCTAACGCTTCTGAAGAGCGCCTCCAAAGTTGAGAGGATCTCCGCTGATTGAGAGCAGAACCCGATTCAAGCAGCATGGCCATTCTGCGCGGGTTTCGACAGCATCGGCAGCACGAAATGGATAATCTCAATGCTAGAGACCGAAGTCAACGAAACCCCAGTTCCGGGTTGGAGACGCAGGGCGGACTCAGCCTCGATGTTCACGCCGTCGGCCTGTCCTTCCCCCTTCAAGACAAAGAACAGCTGTATAGCGTTCTGCGCCGCAACCTGCAGACGGCCCCCTGCTTCGATCTTGATCATCTCGGCCACCGTTACGCGCTCGGTGAAGACACCCAGGATCTTCTTGTAGACTCCTCTCACCCCCTCCACTGGAGTCCAGGCGAAGTTGGCCGGCTTTATGATGATCGGGGCGTTATAGCGGGGCGGAGGGTATTCGAGGGGCCTGCCGCTATAGTATTCCCAGAGGGCCTGGAAGCCGTCTTTCGGCTCGCTGCCATCGGCGGCGTAGTACTTGCCCTTCTCGAACCGGCCAAGCCGGTTGAGCTCCTCCTGACCTCGTTCGAGCTGGGCGTAGCTGAGGAAGCCCTGCCCGCTGGGCCCGCCGAACTGCAGAATAAGCACCTTGCGCTCCCCTTCGGAGTCGTTCTGCGGACCATACTCGACGCCCTCGGGATGATATGAGAGTTCGCCTTCCCGGAGGATTATGTCCGGCCCGAGCGAGACATCGCCTTGCAAGGCATAGCGGAATTGCTCGAAGTTGTGCTTGTGGCGGGGGGAGAAGAAGACGGTCTGATGGGTGACGGTGAAGAGGAAGTTCTCTGGGGTGCCTTCGTCGCCGAGGAAGAGGTCCTTGAAGGCGATACCGCTGCCGCGGTGCTTGAGTCCGGGAGGAATGAAGTCGAGTGTTTTGCTGTGGATGATCTCCATCGTGGTGGTTCGGTTCTGGATTCCAAATTACTTACTAACCCGGAGGTATGTTCAAGGGAAGCGATCCTGTCTTTTCTCTGTACGAGTTCTGTGATGGAGAGTTACTCCTCCTCCATACAGGATCCGGATTTTTATATATCTCGTCCTTGCTATTCATCAATGAGGGGAGGCGCAGGATGCGGGGATAGCCATTTACCCTGTGTCCGGACAGTGTAGCCGCCGCGTATCCCACATGCTCTCCCAGGCGCCCGCGAAGGAGAACGGCGAATACTAGGATCGAATACGCTGCGGAATAGTTTTGCCATACCGAATTGTCGTACCTGTGGAGTTGAGGCGGCAGAAATGCCGATCCGCGGAGCTTTTTGCAGCGAATGACGATGACGAGAACAGACGGTCCAGCGATGATCATATATCCTGCTGAGTTGAGCTGGACGCCTAACGACCCGCTTGCGTATCGATATCGCCGCTGTGGGGGCCTCACTCGATAGTCTGCCTAACATCGTTCGTTGTCGTCGTCATCCTCATGTCCGGCCTGAATATCACCAGTTTCCTCAGTGTCGGGGGCCGTTTCTATGTTGACAGGATTAGTCCAACCGAAATTCCTCACCGGATCAGTATAGTACATACTTCCCTCGATCATCCATTCTCACAACGTAAAATGTCTTTTGACATAAAAGCGGCATGACAGCAATAGATAGATATATGTATTTTATTGCACTAAAAATTATACGTTAGCAGTCGCACTGGTCAGTACATATAGCATCCGTTTAGTATACCAGAGTCCAGGTCCCAGAATGAGTAATATGGCATGCTCAGCATAGTACAGATAAAAAGGAAGTAAACTGACTATGACATGCAATTCAACATGTCATCGGGCCACAGTTCCATAGCCAACATGGCACTTCCACCCTGATACTTGGGCAGTTGAACGTCTGGAGGTCTCCCGATGTAGAAGTTGAGAGAATCATTCTGCCCGATCCTAAGGCCCCCGGTTCAACGCCGCTTCAGCCCTACGCCCCGTAGAGTGGTCCTATGGATATCGCTAACCCCGCTCACTTTCCTCAGTACTGGCGGCCTGATTTGAGTAGACAGTACTATAATACAGGTATTCTATCTTTCGTTTAAAGTCCCTTTGTACCCATATTCAACGGTTCTGTCTGTCGTATGTACAGTACATATACCTATCTAGTACGTAGTCTGCCAACCCTTTCTTTTTTGCACAAGTCGCATGGTTTAGAAGATGAGTTCGTCTTAGGATTGACTACCGCAGCAAAGCTGCGGTTGTTATTATTGGAGCTGAAATATCCGGCTAGGCATGCTACCATTCTACTGTACATAGCTTGGGAGCTTATAACCGTGCAATTCAGGAATACGTGCCAAAATAGACCTCCTAAAGAGCAATATATGAACGAAATCTGACTGCAGCCGCGTTGTAAGTATCTGGATGACAGTAATTTTGTCACGGTGCCAGTCAGTGAATTCCCCCTTCCCTCTCTGCTTTCTTTCAGGCGAGTCCACTGTGGTCTGGGGAAACACGCCTCTGAGGTTGGTGAGGAAGGGGGCAGATATTTGCTTGTGCGCTTGCCCCAGACTTGTTGATGGCATTTTCGACTGATCGAAGGAGCCAGGCAGGTCCTTAAAAAGTACCATTGATAATTTTCTATAAAAGTCATCAGAGACATCTCTCCTTGATTGTAATAAATATTATAGGGTTTAACTAGGAGGGCTGAAAATTGGCGAGGAATTAACATCCCTCACATATGTCACTAACTTCCGACATGGATGCCGAATGCGTGACCAATTAAATTGGAACATACATCTGCAATTGGGCCATCTTAAAAGAACCTACCTCGACTCTTTGACCCAAGCTTCATTACATAGATGCGCTTGTGAGGATGCGAGGAATCACACCTGATGCAGCATATAGATGGCTCAGATTTTGGACACAGTGTTCAAGAATCTCCTCAAGAAAGACTCGATGGGCTAAGCCTCCTTGGTTCTCGTTACTGCTCAGGCATACGATGTGTGCATGAAGGGCTTCGTTCCTAAACTGTGTCCAGCAAGATTGCTCGATCCCACCTTATTTAGGCCCTTCCACTACTGTCATACATCATGGAGAGATAGCGCCGCAGCTGTCCGGCAGGAGCTGATAGAACTTTCAGCTCGCTGGAAAGAATTGGGAATGCAGGGCTCTTGTCCATATTCGCCATCTGAAAGGGAAATAAGTGAACACAATCGACAATATGAGGACTTTGAAGCTGTGCAGAAACTCAAGATGTGGCTTAAACAGTCTTTGAACACGAACTCTGATGGGTGGGTTCCAAATGAGGTATGGGATGCTGCGAAAGATGCGCATAAAGCAGCATATGAAGAATGGATACAAACGGCAAGGGCATCAGAAGCTCGTGGCGATGATCTGACAATAGTGAAGGCTGACAAGCTGTGGTCGTTTGATTTAAGATAAATGAAACGAAGGGTGTACTTTTTATGTCATAGAATCACATCATCTTTCAAAGAGTTCCTCCATAATTCTAGGCCCATACCCCCCTACAAGTGTTTCTATGTTACTTATACCTTGTTTCCATTGATTTGCCTTCATATAATTCCTGGCTTCATAAACTGAACTGGGCACTCGAGAGCAGTGTAAAGCCAAACTTGGCTGTATTGCTCCTCTTGGTGCCACCATCGCTCTTTCTCCCAATTTCGTTGTTCATCCTCTTAGTAGTCGTTACGATTTACCTCTTCCCTCACAAAATATTTGATTTGGAACGGATATGAAGTGATGATATGAACCCAAATGTTTATATTATTGCTTGGGACATTGGCAAGCTTGCAACCTCGCATATACAGTACTTCTACAATTAACTTTTCAGGGCTAGCCACCTTTGGGGAAGACAAAAATAGATATCAGATATCAGAAAAGAAAGTCCCCGGTGGCACTATGAATTAGGTACAGTACTTAGTTGAATATGCATGCTGAGCTTTGTGCTGAGGCCTTTGAAAGTCTACCCTATATCAACTGCTGCTGAAATATTTGATTCTCAAAAGGATTCCATCGTGTGCAGTATCAGCGTGTTCGAGTAAGTCGTGCGTTGCAGAGAAACGCACGATTCTGCGCTTCATACGTCAGTGCGCATACGGCATGAAAGATGTTGCCACTATGGCCACAACATCGGGCAAGACTGTTCAAGCTGTAGTCTTGTGTCTGAAAGCTTTTTGATGGTACACAAATAGAAACAGCTTCCATCCACATGATATCTAGAGATGATTGTGCTTTCCGGTCCCCGATTCTGGCTCCCACCTGCTTGACGCATGCACTTCGCCGATGACACGCATAACAAGGAGCTCCACCTCAACTTCTACAAAGACATACCTTCAACCCTGCTGCAGAATCTACATATTGTTCAAGCGAAATGATGACATCCACCGGCCATCGAGGGCCATTCTCTGACAGTTCACCACAAGATCATACAATACTCCTCCCCGCGGAAACGACCGTGGCTCCGAACGACTCCTCCGCCTCTTCATCCCCTAACACCGACTTCGCTGGCTCTCAGCATAATTCCTCTACTGGAGGATCTGAAGACAAGCCTTGGAGGCCTCCCGTTAATCAAAAACTGAGCTGGAGCGCGAAGAATATGAAGCGCTTTTTTCGGGAAAGACTGTTGGGGATCGAGAAGGGCAAGGAGTCCGGGTCCACAGAGACCAGGGGGAGTGGGTAGTAGGAAGCTCGATGCTTATATAGCTGGATGGATACGGAGTACTGTGTAGTGGCTGCTCTGGATCTACAGTGTCTTTGCGCGCTTATGCTCGACTCGATGCTCTTTGGTGGCTAGTGGCACTGTCACGGTATGCAGTTTGGGTTCCGAACGTACGGGCGATCCCCTTTTCTTGATGCAAATGACTGGTAATTATGAGGTATAGGAAGTGACCGCTGAATTTGAATTTGATATAAGTTCACTGCTATTCTCAGATGTATATAACGGTCCTAGTAAGTTTAATACACTGATGCTGTGGATGTGTCAATGCTAACAGCCTTCTTGTTTCATTTTTCTTTTTTGTGATCCAATAATTTACAGTGGTATAGAATGAGAAAAGCATCTCTGGCGCCTTTTCCGCATACTCTTTGCTGAATACGTAGAGAAGTGGATGAATATCGGGTGGTTCGCATGAAGGATCGTCCGGCTAGTGGCGCAGTGAAAGAAAGCTGGGGGGAGCCTATCGATAAACTCCGCCATGTACCCGCCGCCATCCCGAACCTGCCTTGGGGAAACCCACATCGCGGCAACGGCCGACTTCTTGCTTTCTTGCTTTTCTGAACACCGTCCTGACGCTCAGCCACAGCTGCTGCAGAAAAGCCGGCAGCTTGCTCTGACGCCTGGTCGCTGGCAATCCCAGTCCAATGTGGCGTTCAAGTGATTTGTGCGCTTTCCTTTCAGATTCTCTGAAGGGACCTCTTAGCGACTAGACAGTAGAAAACAACGCGACGACCACACGCGACACAACTGACCATCAGCCATGGACCGCAAGAGAAGGAGTATGTTTTTTGGACCTATGGTCGCTCTATTTCACAATAATGGCCACTGACCTTTGCCTTCACAGGGGAGCTCCGCGAACTGAACGCGAGAGCCTGGGCCGAGGAGACCGGTATGACAATTGCCCCTCCCTTCATCTTCGGTGACTTATCATGTTCGCAGCCTAACAAATTTTCTACTACAGATGTCTTTCCGGTCAACAAGTCTCTCGACTCCGCCTTGAAGAAGAATACTGCGTTCATCAAGCGTCTACGAACCGGAATCACTGCCTCCGCGCTCCCGACATTCCTCACAGACATCCGGTCCCTGTCCCTCCACAAATACCTGTCGGAGATAATCTCGGCGTGCTATGAGGGTCTCTGTAAGCTCAAGACCCCTGCAGATATTGCTACAGGGGTTGAGATCGTCAGCGCCCTTCACCAGCGCTTCGGACCAAATGAATTCACTAAGCAGATCGGGTGGCTACTGGGGCGAGGTTTGAGTGCGCCTGACAAGTCGCAGTTGAAGAATCTCAGTCAGGAAATGAGGGAACGCGAGGAGAAGGAACGTCTATCTAGACACCGCGTTCTACTCAGGGTCGTTACGGAGCTCTGGCTGGTTGGAGTCTTGAAGACTCTGGATGACATCGAACGACCGGAGGAGCTCGGTGTCAAAGCCAAGGATGGAGCTGTTGGCATGGGCGGGAAGGCCTCCGATGGTTCATCCAAGGCCAAGGCAGCCCAGTCTGCGGCAAAGGGCGACCAGGACAGGGAGGCGGAGCCGTTTCCTCTGGAAGTCCTGAAGGAGCTGCTTGGGCACGACCGCGAGCATGCAAACTTGCCACTGGCAGTCTTGTTCGTCAAGAGTTTTAGTTGGGACATTCTTGGAGTGAAGCCACCTGAGGAGGGAAGGAAGACTGTAGAGGCTGATGGCACCACTACAACCACCGCAGCCCCTGAGGCTGGTCCTGGAGACGAGGCCGCCACCAATGGAGCGGCGGCGATGGATGATGATCCTCCTCTGATCTCGGAGAAGCTACAGCTCCGCTTCAAGAATATCTTGACTCGGTATCTAGAAGATGTTAAGGCACACGTCGTTCGTGACCAGAAACAACTCGCGGCCCAGAGCCGAAAAAATGCAGAGGCATACGTGAAGAGCGGGGAGATCTTCGAGGACCGGCAAGCGAATTTTGAGAAACAGTCCAAGGCTCACGAGAAACTTGTTGCAAACACGCAAGTACTATGTGAGGTCTTGGGTGTTGAGATGCCCGATCTGGCGGAGAAAGATGCCGCGGATTCTTCATTGAGCGGTGGAATCGGCCTTGTCAAGACGGGCGAATACCTGCGGGGTCAAGGTGAAGGACCAGGCATCTGGGAAGATGAGGAGGAAAGACGCTTCTACGAGAACCTCATCGATCTCAGAGGCAAAGTGCCAGCAGTCCTCCTTGAAGATGGCAAGAAGAAGAAAGGAGAGTCCGATGACCAGGCAAAGAAGAAGACGGATGGAGAAGTTGTCCCTGATGCTACGACGGACAAACCCGACTCTGCTGCCCAAGCCCAAGCGACAGAGGCAAAGCCCACAACGGAAGCAGATGATCAATCTACGTCCCTTGCAAACAAGACCGTCGGTGCACAAGTGGATATGCTCCTGGCCAGACTTCCCGAGCTGCAAACAAAAGACCAGGTCGATCAGTTGGCGCTGGACTTCTGCTTTCTCAACTCGAAAGCTTCAAGGAACAGGCTTATCAAAGCTCTTCAGGATGTTCCGAAGGGCCGGACTGATCTTTTACCTCTATACGCTCGCCTGGTCGCAACTCTTGGGCAGTACATGCCAGACATTACTCAGGGACTAGTTTCCTATCTTGACGAGGAATTCCGGAGTCTTCAGCGCCGCAAGCAAAAAGAATTCCTCGGTCAGGTTCGGACTAGCAATATCCGATATCTGGCGGAGTTGACCAAATTCGGTGTCGTCCCTGAACATGTCATTTTCCACTGTTTCAAGGTCAGTCTCGATGACTTCTCACGCATGAACATCGAGATCATCGGCAACCTGTTGGAAAATTGTGGACGCTATCTTCTTCGCAACCCCGAGACCTCGCCTAGAATGGCTTCGTTCTTAGAGACTTTGGGCCGGAAGAAGAGCGTGGTCCACTTGGGACAGCAGGAACGGATGATAATCGAAAATGCAATGTACTACGTGGATCCTCCACCGCGGCCACCTATTCAACAAAAGGAGCGCACACCGATAGAGCTATATATCCGGAAGTTGATCTACCTGGATATGAACAAACGCAACTATACGAAGGTCTTGAAATCGATCCGGAAGCTTCACTGGGAGGAAAAAGAGGTACGGTTGCTAGCTATGCATTCGCAGAAATGATGCTGACTATCTGCCAGGTCGTCGATATCCTGGAGCGTGTCTTCAGCAAACCCTCGAAGGTGAAATATGGCAATATTCACCTTCTAGCAATCCTTGCTAGCGCTCTTTACAGATATCACCAGGAATTTGTGATCGGTATTGTGGACAATCTGCTTGAGCGGATTACCCTTGGACTGGAGCAGAACGACTTCAAGTTCAACCAGAGACGTATAGCCGAGGTCAAGTATCTGGGAGAGCTTTACAACTACAAGTTGGTTGACTCGCCCGTTATATTCGACACTCTGTATCGGATTGTTACCTTTGGACATGGTAAGCTTAGTTCACTTTGAGTAGTCTACTGACAGTCCTTGCTAACAGCGCCTCCAGAAGGTGGCACGCCAATGCCTGGGAAGATTAATCCGTTGGACATGCCGGATGACTTCTTCCGCATCCGGTTGGTGTGCACGCTGCTTGATACCTGCGGCGTCTGCTTTGATCGCGGGTCTGCAAAGAAAAAGCTGGATTTCTTCTTGACATTCTTTCAGGTATATATATGTGACACGTCCTTTGTGATTGTGATCGTCGCTAACATAGCGCAAGTACTACATCTACACCAAGGATCCACTACCGATGGACATCGAGTTCATTGTGCAAGACACATACGCTCTCACCCGTCCTCAATGGAAAATAGCCTCGAGCCTTGAAGAGGCAGGCCGCTTATTCAGTGAAGCAGTGGCTCAAAATTACAACTTGCAAGATGTTGACAAGGCACCAGAGCCAGAGGAGGACGATGCAGAGAGTATTCCGTCGGAGGAAGGTCTTGAAGAGGACGCGATCCCCGATGTAGATGAGGTGCAGTCATCGACTGAAGAGGCAGAAGTAAGCGTTCTGAACTGCTAGAATCGCCGGAGATGATACTAATCTGTCTTTAGGCATCCGCCACCGCTGCCGAGCAAAACGGGGACAGCGATTCCGAAGAAGAAGAGGAGCAGATTTTTGTCACTCGCCAGGAAGAGGAGAGGGACCCTGAAGCGGAAGCAGAGTTCGACCGTGCATTCGAGAGGATGGTGGCTGAAAGCCTTGAGTCAAGGAGATTCGAACGGAAGACCATGTTTGATGTTCCTCTGCCCATGAGGCCGCGGCCGGCTCGCGACAATGCCAACGACAATCCCGAAACCACAAAAGCACCTCCGAACACGATGGCGTTCTCCTTGATGACGAAGCGTGGGAACAAGCAACAGGTTTGTCTTTGAAAACTATCTGGATAATTAATCAGCTGCTAACCCTACATAGACTCCCACCATCCACCTGCCCTCGGATTCGAGCTTTGCAATTGCAATGAAGAACCAGCAGCAGGCCGACCGCGAGGAGCAGCAGCGGATCAAGAACCTGGTTTTGAACTACGACTTGAGCAACGACAATGATAGCAATGATGGTGAAGCCGACCCCTCAGACCCATTTCTTCAGAGGAACCCGAATGCTAAAGGGAGAAAAGGCCTGGAAAAGCGCAGCAATTCTCACCGCGACTCGAGAATCGACAAGTCGAATTCAAACCGCAGCGGATTCCGAGCGAGGAAATTGCAACTGAGCGACGTCGACTGGTAGGTCGATAAACCTGGAACACAGCAGTCCATACGTACCTCGGGCACGGCAAAGCAGGTGGCTGATCGACGGGTGGCGCTCCCCGCGCTGCCGCCGGGTCACACGGGACCTGGGCTCGCCATTATTTACCAATGTATCCTTACTGTCGATGCGAGTATCGATCTGCCCTTGGTGACATCTGAGCATGCTCAGACCATGACTTAATCGACCTGTTTTATGTCGAGCGTCCGTTCTCTGGCGAATCGCAGCAGGTGATGCCAGGTGGTTGACAGCCATTCTGCAACGGACACTTTCTTTTTAAGGGCTGCGCTCGTCTCTGAGAGACGCACCCAGATGCCTGAAAATCAACCAAACCAGTGAACTCAACCGAGGAGTACTGGCACAGAGCTAAGAAGACAATGGTGGCTGGGCCATGCTCTTGAGCGGACATATTCTTGAGAAAAAAAGGCTAGAGCACCGCGATGGCAGTGGTGTAGCGGGCAATGGACCGGCAATGCTGATTAAATTAACCATACTCACTGTCCTGATCCCAAGCAGCAATTTCAATTCATCCAGTTGAGACGGGGCCGGTTGATTGGCCGGAAATTTCCAAGGCGCTGACATGACAACTGGACAGACATACTGTAGTGAGGTTGAGATTGCAGTTTCTAGTGCTGAATACTGAATACCATTGGCTTTGTCCTCTTCTCTCTATATCACGTGGCTATGACCTTGAGCAGGAGGATCTTTGAAACATAAGTGATGATCTCAGTAAGAAGTAGTAGTAGTAGATATAGATGCATGCAGATACCAGTACAAATACAGTAAATGCGAAAGAACAGCAAAGGTAGGTAGGTAGATAATGTACATTCGGTCTTGCGTTTTGGCTCTCTATATTATTATTCCCTTTTTTCATCTTTTGGCTTTCCATATCGGCGAGAGACTTCCCCCTTTATCCCAGATAGATAGCTGGCCGGCGTGCTTCTTCGTACGGAATACAGTACAGTACAGTACATGGTGGCGGTGGACAGGGTATTTGTCATTTGTCGTATAACCAACTCTTTAAACATTTTTTTTTCATATCTATCCTCTCTCTCTCTTTTTTTCTTTCCCCCCTTACACTGGTAATCTAGCAGACGTCAAAAATCTATTTCTCCGCCTTGGTCGCCTTGGTCTCGATCCTTTGTTGCGCGTCGAGCGCCGCCTTGGGTACCAACGCCTCGCTCTCGGGCTGCTCGCCCTGCTGGGCGGCCTCGGCCGTGGCCTGCGCGCGGACCTGCTTCGCCGCGGCCTGCTTCTCCTCCGGGGTTGAGGAGGCGACGTCTACCTGGGGGCGCTGGTTGTCACCGGTGGTGGAGGAGGCGATGGGCTCGTCGAGCTGCTCGTCGGCTTCGTCGTCCTCGAGCTCGGTGCCGTAGACGTCGGGGTACCGGCGGAAGCATTCCTGCATGGTCCTGTTGTTGTCGTTGTCAGCGGGTCGGGAATCTCTTGTAAAAGACAGATAGGAAGAAAGTAGGGGGGAAACGCACTTGAACTTGTCAATGCAGTCCATGCCCTTGGGCTCCTCCTTGGAGAAGACGAAGCAGCTGAACGCCGCCTTGAACTCCTCTCCGCAGGGGCCGTGGGCCATGCCGCCCAGGCACGGGCAGTCCCAGTTGATCTCGCCCGTCTCCGGGTTGAACGCGCCCTCCTGGTCGGCCTGGTCCTCGAGGTCCTGGGGCGACGACGACGGGCCCTCCGGGCGCTCTTCCGTAGCGGTGCCCGCGGACACGGCTACGACAGATTGTGTGGCATCGGTCGGTTGTTGTTGTTGTCGTTGTTGCTGCTGCTGCTCCCGCTGCTGCTGTCGTTGGCGGATCTTGGAGCTGATGGAGTCGAGGGTGGGGAGGTTGGACTCGTCTTCTTCGGGCTGGGGTCGGAGGGAGACTGTTGTGATGAACGATAGATAGTTAGTTAGCAATTAGAGACGCATATCTTTGCGATTCCGCAGGAATTGAACGCCAATTGCTCCATCCAGGGAATGAATGGGTGGTAACACAGGATTGGTAATCAACGGAATTTTTTCCAACCGAGAATATTCAATTTCACATACATGCCGGCTCCTCTGCAAAGACGCTGCTCGTGTTGTAGTAGTAGACGGCGCCGACGGCCAATCCCAGCCGGAGCAGGGTGTTCTTCCAGCTCCTCGACTTCTGCTGCTCGGGCGGCGGAGCAGCGGTGCTCGCGAGCCGTCGGGGCTGGACGACTCGAATGCTGCGACTCGTCGGAGCGCGGAGAAGGGCTCTCGACGACGCGGGCCGGAACATGACGGTTGGCAAGGGCGAAAACCGGGACCTATGTTACAAAGGACAGAAGAAGAGGAGAGGAGGAGGAGGAGGCATGAAACAAAAAGGAGATAGGGGAAAAGAAGGAAAAGAGAGCGGACCCGCGGGCGACGGAGAAGTCGAGGTGGTGAGCGAGGTAAAGCTATCTCGCGGGCGTCTTTGTCGGCGGCCTGAGGCTTTTCGTCCCGGGCCCGTTGCCGTTTTGGGCCGGCACAATCACGTCAGAGCAGATGCTCCATGTTAACCCCCATTCAACTTTGATACATATATATATATAGGTTCTTAACCTATATCATCTCTACTATGGAGTGGGATCCCACGCAGTTCTTCCGCGACCCCAGACCGCCCGTCCCGTACGCACTCCTCGTCCTCAACCAGCCCATCAACGAGCGGGCGTTTGCGGTGCTGAAGAGGCATGGTGAGTGTGATTGATAATACATGTCATACCATATCATCCCGTACGATTGGACTGCTTACCAACCAATACGTGTTGTTTCATTATTAATTTTATTTTTTGTCTTTTCGTCTGTTGTACTTCTTCCAAGAATCTCCGCTGACGATATTGATACCAATCTAGCATGCTTCATCATCTGCGCCGACGGCGGCTCCAATCGGTACTATGAGCTCATGAAAGCCCAAGGGAAGGAGTCTGAAGATGTAAGCTCTTGACTTGAAGAAGCCATGCTCATGCCTTTGTTATCCCCCTTTCTCTATTATTTTTAGCAAAAGATACCCCGTCCATTTGTCATATTAAATTGATAACATGTTGTCTTCCCCATTTCCCTCGTGCTCCTGGTTCAGAAAATGAAGAAAAAAAATATGTCCCTTAAACGGAGACGGAGACATGCTACGTATCATATATCCTGCAACTCTTAAGGAGAGAGAAAAAAAAATCATCTCTAACCAAACAATTCTCTACCCCCGATTGAAAGAGAAAATAGCTCCCCAACGCCATCATCGGAGACCTCGACTCCATCCACCCGCACGTTCGCGCGCACTACTCGTCCCTCAACGTCCCCGTCATCCACGACCCAGACCAGTACTCAACCGACTTCACCAAGTGCCTCAAGTACCTGCGGTGTAATGCCTCGACGATCTTCTCTTTATCTTCATCCTCGTCGTCATCAGCGGTAGCCGCAGCGGCAGCAGCGGCCGTCTCTGCCGCAGACGCAGAAACATCCGAGCAGGATAAGGAACAGGCAGAAGAAGAAGGGACACCATGTCCACCCCCCACCCGCGTCGACGTCGTCGTCCTCGGCGGTCTCGGCGGGCGCGTCGACCAGGCCTTCTCGCAGATCCACCACCTGTACGTGCATGCCACGAGCCCCGAATCGACAGGCGATATCTACCTCGTCTCCGAGGAGAGCATTTCCTTCGTGTTGCAGCGGGGGAAGAACATCATTCATACCCCCAAGGCCCGTCAACGTCCCCAGCCCCATCAGGATGCCGCTTCGCGGGACGAAAACGAGGAAAAGTACCTCCTGGAAGAAAACGTCGGGATCCTCCCCATCGCGGGCCCCGCATCGATCACGACGAGCGGGCTCGAGTGGGACGTGCGCGACTGGCGCACCGAGGTGGGCGGGCAGATCAGCACGAGCAACCACATCCGGGCGGAGGTGGTGAGCGTGGAGACGACGGAGCCGGTGCTGTTCACGGCCGAGCTGGCGAGGATGTTTAAGTGCAGGTAGAGCCCAGGTCATCGGGAGGTGGGGGGTGGGGAGGGGAGGTAGCTAAAATTTCAGCTGTTTATTATTATTCGCTTGGATGGAATGCGATGAAATGGAATAAAACGAACATGGATTTTCATGGTTCCGTTGACGGCAAACATGGCTCGAATGGAAGCGAGGAGACCGTCGCTGATTAATTAATTGATTGATTAATAAATAATAAAAGAGAAGGCATTAGAAGAATAAGGTAAGATCCGGTCCTGGAAAGTACAGTTCGGTATGTACATGCATACATGGACTGCTTGCCGACGCTAACTTGACCGACTCTACGATGGGCATTCCCCTCCAGCCACAGATGAATAATATAAAAAGAGAAGAGAAATAACAAAAAAAATACTCAGATGGATAAGATAACAATAACCATAACCAATAATCCTACCGACCCAACCTAATCCCACCGTAAAACAGCAAGCAAGAAAGCATCAAAACTACCACGGCGTAGATACAGTATGGTGTAGAGGGATAGTTATGGGAGGAAGAAACAACGCAACCAGGTAACCAAAACCATTCTCCCAATGAAGAGAAAGAGAGAGGGAAGCAGATACGGTGAAAAGACATCCACAACCAACTAGGAACCAAAAATCCCAGGCGCTCGCAAATAAAGACGCAGCAAATAAACGAAGGGATATCCAATGCAAAAACATCGAAACCTCAAACCAACGACCGACTGCCATAACCAATTTCTTTTTTTCTTTACTCCATTTGCTTCTATCTCCGTCCGTACGACACCGGGCGGGCAGCGGTTAGGCTATGTCTCGCCCTAACTGCTACCCGCCCGGTGAGTCGATATACTGCCAGACGCCCATAACTCGGTCATACATCCACGGTATTCGAAAAGAGCAACGAAAAAGAATCATGAAATCTGCAAACAGCCCGCAGAAAAAAGGGAGAACAATATAAACGGGCAGAAATAAACAATCAGATCCCAAGATACGTATCTCCATCAGCACAATCGACGCCTACATCTTTACCTCCTCTTCAGAACGGTTAACTTTCAACGTAATCCCTTCCACACCCTTCACGTCGTCAACTAGCCAAAAATCGTAACGTCATGGCCGGTCCTGCCGTGTATAACAAACAGAGCGGCTCAATTCACATAGCGTAGACTTCGTTTTACCTGGTCAAGATGGCCTCGTACAAGCTACCAATAGCGCCAATGGCTGCGCCGGTGATCAACCCGGCCCAGTTTCCGGGAATCGACACGTTCACCTTGTCGATGGAGAACTTGCTGTAAACGTCCCAGAAGGTGAAGTGGGTGGCATACACCAGGTACGAGAGCAGGGCCTTGGTGATGTTGAAGACGAGAGGATCAAAGCTCGTCTTTGTGGGGCTAGAAGGAGAAGAAGGAGAGGAAGGAGCAGGAGAAGAAACAGCAGAAGAGGACGCGCGACGCGTCCCGTAAGAGTGGCTGCGACTGGGGGACGCAAGCCGCTGAGCAGTCCTGTTGAGGCGCAGGTTGAAAAAGTACGAGACGGTCAAGGGGAGGAGCAGACTGGTGATAAGCCACAGGGAGAAGGGGGCCAAAAAGGAGCCGCTCAGGAGGACGAAGAGGTCCGGGACCCAGATGGTGAATTCAGGCGTGTGCAGCGCCTTCACTGCGGGCACGGTGGTCAGGAATCGCAGCGGGACGAGTTCCTTGACCAGGCTGAACGCCTCGACGGCCAGGATCAAGTTCTCGATCGACTTCGCGCTGCTCAGGGCGGAGCGGAGGGCGTTGGAGCGCTGCGAGATGCCCGATGCGGCCCACGCGTCCCGCAGTCTCTTGCGGGCCCTGGTCGTCTGGCGATCGATCGCCTCGGTCACCGCCGCCGGGGATGGCGGTAGCGAGGCGGAGAGCGCCAGGCGGCCCGGGGTCTGCGCGGGCACGGGAGACGGGGACACAGCGGAGGTCTTGCTCAGATCAACAGAATCGGTCTCATCTCTGTGATATCGCAGTCAGTCCTGGGTCTGTCGCAGTGCAGTAGAAACCCAAATGCGACACGCCCGAAACCAGAGCGCGCGCACAGGGTCAAGAACAACAATGATATAACGTACGTGGTGGATTCGACCTCGTCCTTGGTGAGCTTGGTCGGACTCCGGGCTGACTTGCGGCGCGAAGGCCTCTTCGCCTCGTCGCCGGATGCAGTCGCATCGGCCTTGAGGTCTCTCTTGGTCGGGGACACGAGACGCACGGGCTGCGACAGGCGTTTGTAGTAGTCCGCGAATGCCTCGTTTGTGCTCAACTCGGACTGGTTCGCACTGAGGTGCTCGTGCAGGGCGGTCTCGAGATCCGCCTTCTTGTAGTCCTTGTAGCTGGTGCAGGGCTCAGTCAGTAAAAGAGGCGAAACAAGGTCCAGCAGGGAGAAACAAAAACGAGCACGACATACTCTGGCAGTCCCGACTTCTCCGCGAGCGCGACCAGCTCGGTCTTGCGAAGGTTATGCAGGTAGGTGATGGCGGTAGACATGGTGGGTGGCTGGAGGACGGCCCTGGATCGCGCAGACCATGCGACAACGACAATGGCTGGACAGAGTCTGGGAGGGCCGGCAAGGAGCGGTGCAGGCGAGGAGAAAAAACGCAGACAGAGGAGATCGAGATGGCTTCTTTCCCCGGGGGAGAGCAACAAAGTAGAGGAGACACAGACGGGGCGGCGGGTGACGAGCTTCGTGGGGCCGCTGAGTTTACGTTGTTTACATCGCCCGCCTAGCGTGTGTTGTCGCCCGCACCCCAAGCAACGCCCGCCATCCAAAGAAGCGCATACAGTAGAAGGGATATATCTATTCCAGTCCATCCTATGGTATAGTACAGACAGCTCTATATAGAATACACGCTCTATCGGGAGGATCCGATCAGATGCTTGTAGACGACCGAAACAAAGAAAGACCACCTCCCGGAACGCCGAACATGCCCCCCGCCGTGCTATGTGCTCCTGTCCGGCCCCTGTGCTGGCCGATGCGATATGGTACAGGGCTGTCTCTTTTCTTTCCAAGTCTAAGCTCACGCTTGAGAAAATCAAAAAGGAAAAAGGCGTCAAAATCATCCAGCCTTGGTCATTAATCCGGCTTCCTCCACGCTCTGCTGATACGCATCCAGCTTCTTCACTAGGTACTGGTACAGCACCAGCATCGTGCCGCTCTGCACGCTGGTCCATAGCCCTCGCGGTCCCACGCCGCGGAACAACCCCATCAGGCCTTCTGACTTGTAGATCTCCTTCAGACCGGTCAACACGGACGACGTGTCCAGCACTTGGGCCCCGGGTTTGGCAGGGGTCGAGGCAGAGATGGGCCGCGATTGCGTCCGCAGGCCAGACGCGGACGGCTGGCCCGCCTGCTGCTTGGGGGCATCCTGCGCCAGTGAGTGCGTACCAGAGCGCAGGGCAGGCTCCGGGCCACTCGGGTTCTGCTGCGTCTGGACCCTGGTCTTGACGACGTCCAGCGGACAGGTTAGGACTCCCGCCATACCGCCCGCCGTGGTCGCCGTCAGGATCTCCAGCCCGAGCCCTATGTCCCTGGAGCCCACCCACTGCCTGGCAAGCTTCTGCTCCTGCTCGTAGAACGCAAACTGGAGAGCAGAGAATGGCAGATCTCGGAAGATCGTTGCCTTGTAGCCGTAAAACAAAGCCGAAAAGCCCTCCTGGCGGATGATGGTCCGAAACGCATCTGCCGTCGACCGGTAGTTGTAACCAGAGTGGAAGTATGGGTTGTTATAGCGGCCCTGGAGCTGTAACCGAGTCTTCAGAACCTCCGAAGGGACATAGATAACCGACGCGGCCAAGTCCGCAAGGAAACCTGGAGACATATCAGAGCTGATGCCGCGAAGAAGACCGCATAGACGACCGCCCCAAAAAGGTCATTCCCACATACCAGCAGCCAGATACGACACGCTCGGCATAACCCCCGCGTCTAGCATATGCCTTTTGCTCCACTCATACACGCCGAAGAATATGACCGTGCCGGGAAAGGAGCCGATAAGCGCGGGAGTCACACCACCGTACAGTCCACGACGGATCCCCTCCTGCCGGAGGATCGTCATGTACGATTGGGACATCGAGGTGTACTTGGGAGGAATATGGGGATCACCCTGCTGTCGCGTCTTGACCGTATCTAGCGAGTGCATGAGCATATCGCCGCTGGTTCCGCCAATACCGCCGGCGAGCATGGCCTGTAGTTTGTTATCATCGGCCGGTCAGCGACCCATCTTTCATATCTGAATTGGATCTCACCCAGGGCCACAATTCAAAGATCATGGCCCAGGTCCCGTTCAGAGACAACACGGCGAACGCAACACTAGACATACATGCAGATACGGTGGACGGTACTCATCCTCCAGCATTTCCTTTGCAGGGACCGTCTTCTCGAGCGGAGAGTTTGCCTGTGTCCGGACGCCATCTTGGACGCTTCTTCCCGTCGTCGTCGTCGTCGTCGTCGTCGTCGCAGAATCGATGTAGCCGCCGCTTTTGCTGCTGCCGTTCGAGGGAGGGGAAGGCGTTGATGAGTCTGTCGTTGATGTCGCCGGCGCCGCAGACGTAAAGAGACTGAATACCCGCGAGGACAGACTCATGGCCGAGGTGTCGCAGCCCGTATCGCGGTGCGGACTGGGCTAGCAGGACAGATGGAAGACGCTGCGGCGAGGCGATGACGAAAGGACGCCACCCCGCCGGGGGTCAAATGAAACCGGGAGGGGAGAGGAGGAGATCTAATGAGAGAACGGAGGTGGAAACGAAGACATTGTACAGCTGTCTCTGGTCAAAGGAGGGGTGCCAATTAATTCTGCGTTTCTCTCGATTCGCGGTCACACTTCGGAGACTCCAAAATTTTGGGCGACTCCGGGTCCGGGCTCGGTGTTGCCGTTTCTCCGCCAGGTCGTCGGGCCAAGCGTCTACTCGTACTGAAAGTACACGAGGGGAGAATTCGCAATTTATCATCACAAAGTCTACCATTACCAAGGCTGTCTTTCATTAAAACTCGCGAATCTGTCTCGGATCCAGGAGGCTCCTCTCCAGTTGTCTCTGCCTCACATCACGCAGCTACCCTGTAGAATGAAAATCCAGATCCCGCATGCTCCGCACTATATGTAGATCAAAGGGACAAAGCAAAAACATAGAAGAAAAGCAAACACCATAGGCTAGCCAATTGAGAAAAGAAGCAAAGGTGCTATCAGCTATGAAAGAGCTGCCATGGTCATGATCATTGCCGATGGGTTCCAAGTTAAAATGAGACAATTACAGTACCTTCGTTGCCAGGCTCTAAAACTACAAGCTCCGTCTCGCAGATTGGAATTTGCCGAAAACAGTTGCGTTGTCGCTCTCCAATACACATCGTTAGACATTCTCACATTCCCCATGCGCTTTCCCAGCTGATACAATATCGTGAAAGTGGTCGTCGGCGGTCATCTTCAATCGTCTGTCACTGGAGGTGTCTGATCCGGAAGCGAAGCTGGCATGGTCTCGCGAGAGACTCCACTTTACCAATCCCAGCTATCGCACCCCAGTTTTGGATGGTGCTTTATTGAGGCTTCTTGGGCGTAGCACCGTAGCCACCAGTATAGCGCTTCACGTCCGTGGCATCATAGGCCTGGCGGACAATGCCCTTGAATGTCTCCCATCCCTGGCGGACCGCTGGAGGAGTGCTCTGGTGCGAAACAAACGTGTCGACCCGCGCGGTGGCGTGAGCGACGGCGTTCTGGACAAACGAGCTCTGGGCGTATCTAGCGCGGAAAAAGGACAGGTACGCCAGCAGCAGGACCCAGCTTCCCCGGGAGAAAGTAAGGGCGGACAGGACCAGGCGGAGCAAAAGCGAGAGCTCGAGCGAAGCGACGAGAGCCATACTGGCATCGTAGTATCTCTTGATGAACTTTCCGATGCTATCAGCCAGGGGTGACTGCCTGCCGGTCGGCTTGGGAGAAGTTGGAGAGGAGGGAATCGCGCCCGCGGCACCCTGCTGCGGCTGCAAAGTCGGGATCAGGTAGGTCCTCGTGTAGGTCGCAACGTGGAAGACGGAGTACACGCTGAAGGGCAGGAGGGCCAACGGGATCTGGCGGGAGTAGAGCCAGACAATCGCCATTGCTGACATTGCATGAGCTGGCATTTTCAGGGTCCCTGGAACTAAGCAGAATCACTTACCGAGATACTGAACGTTCTCGTCGCCAGCAAGCTTCATGGCGATGCTGACGGGACTTCCTGTCAGGCGCCCGCGCGCAAAGTACTGCTTGTACACCACGATGCCATAGGTCGCAGCGGCCGCAATGAACGCCACGCGATACGAAGCCAGGGCTATCGGGGAGTAGTAGTTGAAGGTGATGTACGACAGCAGATAGCGGAAGACGGAGAGGAGCAGGGTCAAGTGGCTGCGAATTGTCAGTATCTGCTACATTCGATGGAACTCCAATTTCCTCCGAAAGGATGGAGGTGCCGGAGGCATCAAGGTGTAAATCATCGATGCTCATTGACCGACGGTTGGAGCTTGGGGCTCTGCAGCGAGAAGGACTGAGACATACCCAACAAACCAGGCAAATCTGTCATTGCATTGTCAGTAAAATGAAGCAGAACCAAGCCGCGGTTGCACCGGGGCACACATACTGCAGGGTCTGGGCCAGGGCCTTGAGCCTCTCGCCCAGAGGCAAGCTCGCCGGAGGTGGAGGAGGCATGGTGTCGGAGAGGAGAGCTGCGCTGGGGGAAAACAGGAGCGGTGAGCTATACGAAACACCAAGCAGCACCAGACACTGACGAGGGCGCAGGTCAGCGGGATCCGGTCGAGCGTCCGCACGGCGTCGCGGGCAAGAAGCTGGGAGATGACAGATATCCGAAGGCTGGCGGGAGTTTTTGGCGCGCGGAAGCTGGCAGGTGGTCTGTTCGCCGCCAGCGCTCGGCCCCGTGCGCGCTGAGCCGCGGTGACGTCTATCATCCGTGCAATCACCACTCCTCAAACACCTCCGCCCTGCGCCGGTGGCATGCCATGGCAGATCCGCGGGAGACGGTATCTTGTCACCATCGGCCCAGTGACAGCTCTCTTCTCCTCCTCTTGGCGCTTGCTCACCCAACTGTTCCATGGACGGACCGGAGGTTACTGATTCTGGCATACCATCTCTTGCCGTATCCGCTTCCCGATGCCCGCTTGCTCTCTGGTCCCGCAGGTACATAAGAACTATATACCTATCCTGGCCTTGAGACTCTCGAACTACCGGTGGCCTCCATGATTTGACAGACATGTTTGCTTCAGGATCCTTGTCCTACTAGTTGCAGCCCCCATAGAGGCGGAACTCCAGCTGGCACTTTTCAATTCGACCTGAATGCATTTATACATTATCTGTCACCGTGAGCAATCACGAATTCCCAAAAGAATTTGAGATATGCATATGCCTAGCACGCCATGAACAGACATCTTCTCCGTTGTTTGTAAGCAAACAGCCGTCCTATGATCACTAACCGCAAGATAGGTGACGAAGGCCCTCAGTCAATGTCATATCCAGTCCAATCCGGGACAACTTAGCAAGAGACAACAAACTTAACTCGAAACCATGCCTGGTTCTCACATGTTGCATACCTAGGGAAAAAAGAAAAAAGGAGCCATATGTCCAAAACAAAAGATCCCAATTGCAGCTGCAGAACTGCCGAATTCAAGCATCCTCCATATCCGCGTCCTCCCAGCCTTGCCATTCAGGCTCTACGAATTCCTCTGGTGGCGCCTTCGACGCTCTCTCAGGCTCAGGCTCCGGCGAACAGCGCACGGCCACCGTATCAGGGAAAAACTTCTTCTCGGGCAGAAACACCTGGATCGCCCTGGGCGCCCGCTTCCTATACCCCGTCTTCTCCTTCTCCAGCTCATCCATCGCCATCTCATCCCACAGCTTCAGCCATGCATCCCTGTCACAGTTCCCACACCGCTTGTCGGTCCTGGTGTCCTTGACGAAGGTGGTCTGTCGCAGCCGTTCAGTGTCCAGTACCCATGCCGATCGCTCGCGGTGCCATGCTCCAAGGTCTTCCTCGACGACAGAAAAATTCTTTTTCTGCTCTGGCCGCGAATAGTAACATGTCACCGTCGGCTGCTGTTCGTCGGAGTCGGAGTCGGCATTGTCTGAAGCCTCCTGATTCGGCCCTTGACCCTGCCCTTGCTGTGTCCGTGCACGTATATCAATATCAGAAGCAGGAGCGCGAAACTCAGCACAGCGGTTAGGACTCACCAAGATCTCCGGATTATAGCGGCAATAGTCGTGGAAAGTCGCAGGCAGAGGACAAAGCCTGATGTGGCCACAGCTGTATATGGTGCGCTCCACCATCACTCCCGGACCGTCTCGCCGGACGGCCCTGTCATGCTCACATTGGGGACACACGCCCGGCATCACGACCTCGGAGAAGGTCCATCTGTCCTCGTCGCAGGCGCGGCCGGGGACCCTCCCCGGCTCCTCTCTGAAGATCTCGAGGTCTGGGAAGGGGATACCGTTGGGCGCGTCACACCACTGCAGGGCGTACTTGAAGCCGGTGTTGATCGTGCAGCCGCAGCCGAGGTATATCTCATAACTGGGGAGGTTGCACATGGTGGTTCAGGGAGCCTTGAGATGCAGATAGAGCGAATGAAAGATGCTATGGACAACAGGAACAGGTGTGAAAGTCACAAGCTTATTTTGATGACTACAAGAATGAGAATGAGAAAGAAATCATCAACAGGCCAGACACGACACACGTCTTGAGATTCACGTACCCCCGCCCCCCCTCGCATCTTTGGTTGCCGCGGGTGAGTATGCCGGAACCTTCTGTCGTGTTTCTGTCTCCGGAACGACTTTTGATTCCTGCTTTCAGGGTTGTCTGGGTGATTGGATGGACAGTCAGCTCTGCGGTCTGAACAATTCCCTTCTGCCAGGACTTGCTGCTGGTAAGATAAAAGGGGATTTGGGCATTTCTATCCGCCCTGGCAAGGAGAGTAGCCCTCTTTCCATTCTACATCTCAGGTAGATATGACTTCTTAGTCTGTCCTCGCTATTAAAGTAAAGCAAGTCAAGTCCACATAAAACGTAGACAGATATAGGTGTATGTACTTTACCCAAGCACTTACCACATACCATTCCATGCTATCCATGAGTGATTCTATCAGACATAACTGGATTCATGTTACATACTAGATTAGAATAGACAGGCATGATGTTATTATTCTGGCCAATCTTAAGTTCTATGGAGTAGCTAGATAGTGTTGGAGGGGGAGGGGGAAAGAAATAGTCTATATACGTATCTACCTACCCAGCAAGGCGGAGATACCCTACAGAGATACTAAGGTCTGGACGGAATGACGCCAGTGGGCTAGGCACACCTGCGAGTATCAAATCAGGTCATTACAAGGTCCCATTTCATGTCTCGACCACAAGTTGAAATGCCATTCCTACAACATACTACTTATGAACTCAACCTCGTCATTATTTCAACCACAACCTAGGTACATTATCTACCCGAAGAGCGCAAGAGGTAGAACTGAGACAAGGCGAGCGCACCAACGAAAAGCGACACAGAGACAAAGAAAATCGCCAGAAAGATGGTTGGGTGGGGTGGGTTCAATAAAAAAAAAGTGTAGCGGAAAAAAGACACAACGGGAAGAAAGGGCGGAATAGAGGTATAACATAGACAAAAAGTACATGACAAAGAAGCAAAAAAAGGCAGACGTGGGGCAATCGAAGGTTGAACAGTCTGCAGTCCTGCACCCGTGTACCCTGTCTTGCAGTCACATCTACCCACCGGACAAGCATGCAGAGCAGCTCGGATAGCCCAGCTCATCTCCTAGTCGACCCCCCGTGGATATTAATTTTGCTAAGATACTCTTTTTTCCTTCGGCTCGCCCGATAAAATAAAGTCGTTACCGGAAAGAGATACGGGAAAAAGGAGAGGTGAAAGAGCGTCGGTAACAGGAAGCAGGAAACATAAAGGGAAATGGGATATAAAGAGAGCGCTCGATCGGTCGACAGACGCGAGAAATGAGACGTAGAACCTCCGGCAGGTTCATCCCATGGCAATCCATACCATCGATGATCCATGTCATCTGTACCCGGCGTGGAACCGTCGGGTTCAGGTTTCTCGGGCTTAACGAAGAGAGAAGCCCTTTCTCTTTCCTTTCTCTTCGATGGGTCTTCCACTTTCCAGGCGGGCCTTCTTCTCCTCCAGCTCCGCACGTTGCCGTTCCAGCTGCTCCTTCATCTCGCGGTGTCGGGCGTACAGTTCTTCCTCGCTCTGCTTCAGCTTGCTCTCCTTCTCCTTGACCTTCTGCTCGAATACCATCTTCATCTCTGCCTCCATCTTGGCGAGCTTCTGCTCGTGCAGAGCACGCTCCTCCTCCTGCTTGACCGCCGGGTTGACCTCCTTGAACACGCTTGGGTCCTGGGCGACTCCCATCTGGGTAAGCTTCTCGGAACGGTAGTTCTCGTAGAGAACGTTGTTGGTGTGCTCCTTGAGCTCTTCCATGTGATTGCGGATGAGCATCTGGCGGAGCTTGACGAAATCGCAGTGTTCTTCGTTGTCGACCTCGATGATACCCCACGGGTAGCGACGACCGCGGACCTTGCGACCGTCCGGAGTGGTGACTTCAGTGTTCGCTCCAACGACGGCAAAAGGCACCCGGGACATAATCTCCTGGTTCTCAGCAATTGTCTCCTCGTCATCGAGCTCATAACGGGGGCTCTCAAAGATTTGGATGTTGTGGTGTTTGATATCGGCGAGGATCTATATAAACTCAATCAGCATGGGGAACAAACAAAATAACGTCGCGGAAGCTGGTCTCATACCCTCTGCTTGAACAGGGCGACTTCTTCATCCGTCAGGGTGTCCGCCTTGGCAATCACAGGGATCAAGTTGACCTTGGTGTGTAGTCGGCGCATCATCTCGATGTCCAGCGGCTTCAGCGAGTGGCCGGTCGGCTGGATGAAGTAAATACAAGCGTGCACACGGTTGTCGACGATGTTCGAACGGTTGACCCTGTTCTCCGCCTCGAGGTAGGCATCGAAGCGCTGCTCGATGTTCTCGACGATCGGACGCCAGGACTCGTCGTTGTTGACGAAGTCTCCAAATCCGGGAGTGTCCACAACGGTCAGGCGGAGGCGGACACCGTTCTCCTCGATATCCGCGCTGATCGACTGGATGGACACAGTCTTCGGGATGATGTCGTGGCTGGGGCCCTTACGCTCCTTGGGAGGGTAGAGGGACGTGTTGAAGAGCGTGTTGACAAGGGTCGACTTTCCCAATCCAGACTCACCTGACACACCGTCAATTGAACGTATTCTCTCTCTCTTTTTGCCTTCTTTCGTCTTTCACTCACCAACAACCATCACGTTGAAGTTGAATCCTTTGCGAACACTCCTGCGGTGCCACTGGTTGGGCAGGTTCGCAAAACCAACGTAACCCGTCAACTTCCTGCGCACGACATTCTTCATGTCTGTGGCAGCCTGGGCGACTGCTTTTGGGTCCTTGGAGGCGACCGTCTGGGTGTTTCCTGATCCCATTGGGTTGCTGCGTTCGACGTAGGGGGAGGAGGGCTTGCTGCTTGTGCTGGGCGCGGGCGAGGCGCGGGCAGCAGATGCAGATGCGGAACCGTTCGCGGGAGTGGCTGGATCAACAAAAGGGGAGTCAGCATGCGGGTCAGAATCTCGCTCGTCGCTTGTTGGCGATCTAGATCCCAGGGTGGGTGTGTAGGACGAAGGGCTATCGAGTCGCGGGACTCTGGGCCTAGAAGCCGGGCGTCCATGGTTCCCACAGTCGGGACTAGGGACAACCTCCACGATTCGATACTTTGGACGGCCCATGCTTTTCCCAACCACGGCAATTGATGCGAAGTAACTCGCGGGCAAGCGAACAGAAGACGACTTTCCCAATCACGGGGGGTAGGGGAGATAGATGACGGTGGTGATGGTGGTGGTGATGATGATGGAGGATCGTGTAAACAATGGCGAGGAGCTTACCCATCTTCAAACGAAGCAGTCAAGTCTAGGTGGTAACGAGCGTAGGAGGAAAGTGAAGTCGTGGAGAGAACGTGGTGAACTTCCCCTGATCGAGTCGCACCTGCTGCGTTAGCAATGGCTCTGGGGAACGACTGTCAAAAGACACCCTCATCTGGGGGAAGGTCTGTGAGAGCCGCAGACAACTACCACAGAGAGATGGAGCTGTGCAAAACCAGACCATTTGGCGGTGTGGTAGTGAAGAAGCTCGGGGTCACATACCTTGCGGCCGTTTGTCCTGAGTAAGGGTGAGAGTCTAGTCGATCACCGATACAGAGCGACTGGACCTCACGGGGACAATCTCGAGCACCGCGTGGACGTGTGCAGGAGAGAGCGACGACGGTCAAGTCGAGGTGGAAACGAAGGAGGAGAACGGGGGAGGACGATAGAAAGATGAGGACGTCTGGACCTGCGGAGAGGGTGGAGGAGGTCGGGAGGGAAGAGACGGTGCTCTGGCTGGAGGAGCCGGACGCTCTGGGATGGATTGCTTAGGGCGGACGCCGGGCCTTGTCCCGGGCGGCGAGGGCAGAAAGGGGCTCTTCGCGTGCTGCTGGGGATGGCGGTGCGTGGAGAGCCAACAAGCGTCTGGGCCTCCTTCTGCCACTCCAAATTTCCGACCACCAGCAGGGCAAAGCTCACAAAAGGGCATAAAGGAGCTGCTGTCTACACGTACGACGCGGATATGCCTCCCAATGGAATGCAGCAGATGCAGCAGTGCCAGGACGCCCAGCATGCTCAACCGTGCTGCTGGCTACTATCCCTGTAAGGCCCCGTTTTTCCCGTCTCTCATCTTCCTCCTGCTTCCTCCCGTTCCCTCTCCGTACTCCGTACCTCTCCTACGCAGTACTCCGTACACCCACGACTCCCTACTCCGTTCTCTCTACTACTCCGTTCCTCAGGTCCAGCATCTCAGGGGAAAAAAAAGCCAGGGGTAAGCCGCTTCGAACCTCAAAGCAATTTGGGTCTTGGACGCCCCCCACCAATCGCTGCCGTCGCACACGGCGGGCCTAAGCAGTATCGGGCCATGGCTCAAAGCCTCAACCTCTTTGCTCGTTGCCGGGCGAAGATCACCGCTTGGCCCGGCCGGCCCTCTGGCCTCGTCGAGCTAGCTAGCTTGGGGCACAGCAAAAAAAAAGAGCCGTTCTGTGCGATCGTGCTGTGCAACCTGGAAGTTTTGATGAAAGACGATAACGCCGACGAGCTTATCCCGATCACCTGACGGGTGTTCTTCCCCCCACTTCCACGATGATGCGTTCTTCTTCTACTACCGTACGTACTCCTCTCACGCGGTCGTCGTCTCTGCTTGTTGACGGTTGAAACTTGTCCACTCCGATCCACGGCAGCCGCAGTGGTTTCTGCGTCCTGGTCCGAGTCGGGGATGGTCCGCCCGCCCGTGTGGAATAATGTGGGTCGTTATTTTTGGTTACATGTGTCTGGCATCTGCCCAGTCAAACACACTACCGCTCACCCTCAGGCCAACACACACACATACCAAGATCGAGTGATCGATGGAACTAAGTATGATTATCGCGAGATGCAGGAATAATAGTAATCGAGTCCATGCTTTAAGACATGGCTATAGCTGGTCCTGGAACCGAACCTTTCCCAACCCCGCGCGCGCGATTCTGTCATGGCACATTTGACACATTGACACCCGCCCAATTAATTAATGCGATGCACCCCGTCGACGGTTGTTGGCCTGATCGTCGACCGACGCTGGGCGCACGAACTACGTCAAGTCAAACCCAACGGCTGGTGATGCTGACATCCATACATGCGCTCCCCAGTCTGCGAGGCAAATGGCGAAGATCGACGCTACTATAAACTCTACACCAGAAAACAATGCGCTTAGAAGTGCCAGCGATAATAAGCGTATGGCAGTCTCAATCCCGCTCTCACGAGAAGGGGCTTGGGCCAATCTTGCCAAGCATCATACAGATGCCCGTCGGAGCGGATTCCTACTGTACAGCACGGGAAGTCTATGATCCTCATCGGATTCAGATCTGAGCTGACATTCGTACACTAATGCGCCTTGACTTGGGATTTTGTCCGCTGATCATATGTACTGTACTGCATACAAACCTTGCCCGGTTATGCCAGAAAGTCGACCCATTGACGTTTGCTCCTGTTCCTGGTATGCTCCTGAAAAAAAAGGCATAATGAGCAATTTCATTGCAACAGGACGCTTAAACTACTACTATAGGCAGCCTCCCCTTTCAATATCGGAAGACATCATCAAGTAGCAGGTTCAAACACACAACTCATAGAGCATAGACGTACAGCCCAACCAATCGATGCCCATTCGCTTCGTGGTACGTACACACAGCAGACTAGAAGAGCAAAAGAGCAAAAAGTATTCAGCACCAGAACCGACCATTCCAGACCAAAGTGCAAAACTCTCCATCTCTGCAAGGTATTTAATATTATGGACGCATTATCTTTATCTCGGTTTGCACTTATGGCTTCGCTCGTACCAAACTTCTCGGGACTAGCCCCCTTCCTGCATTCATAAATTTCCCAGCGTCTATTTGCCAACCTTGGTCTTCTTCTTCGGCCGCTCTTCTTCTTCCTCGTCCTCTGACACGGCGCTGCCCGAAGCATCTTCCATCTCGGCGTCGCTGTCGGTGCCGCTGCTTTCATGCTGCGAGTCGTACTCCTCTGCGACTTCCGACTCGGACTCCGCCTCGAAGTCTTCGTCGACAGACTCCTCGTCTTCGTCTGCTGAGCCGCGCGTCACACGGCCTCCGCCCTCTTCATCGCTGGAGGCCATGAGCTCGTCGTTGTCGAGAGCCGCGGCAATGAGTGCGGACGACTAAGAAGAATCAGCAACACTTGTACATACAGAAGTTGGGGTAAACAAAGAGCTGTAGGAACACTCACATCGTCCACCATCTCGTTCTTGAACCGAATGTTTTTAGCTTTGAAGAATTCTTCCAGAGGCTGTTGCTCTTCCCTGTGGGCGAGTTAGCACATGGATACTTATAGATTACCCAAAGGTGATCATACCGATTGATATTGCTGAATTGATGCTCTCCCATTCCGCCCTTCAGGCTAATGGTGATATCGAACGTTCTGCTGGCAGACACAGCGCCGCCGACACGAGACATGGTGATGACGGAGATGTTCTCGATCTGAATATAGGTGGCCGGCTTCGGGACGAACATGAAACTCTTGTCCAGACAGAACAGAAGACCTTCATTTGCCTTGATCGAGCACTTGACTCCGCTGTGCCCATGATGACTGTTGTTAGGGTTAGTAAGCGTCCTTTGCCTTCTTGATGAACGTGTGCCGGGAAAAGAAGTAATATAAGATTCATCATGTAAATGAGCAGGAAATTCTCTTAAATGGGATGCTGACCTGACGAAGTCTTTAGATGGCAGAATAACTTTCTTTCCTGACAGTCCTCGGAAGATCTTCACCATCACTTGGTGGATCGGCTCTTCGTAGCGAGGCTGCAGCTTATCCTTGTAACGAGTCTCTAATAACTCTCTAGAATAAAGTTAGTGAGCTGTAGATATAAAAACTGTACGGCCGATTGGATGCATACTGTGTCATGTTGAGTTCTAGGCTGATTTCCTCGTCCAGCTTCAGCTGCATAACAAGGAAAGGATATCTGGTTTGACCCTGGCGGAGAGGGGGGTCAAGACCCAAGACGATGAGGGTGTGGGTGTCGTCGTTCTTCGGTAGCAGGAAGAACTTCTTTATCGATGCGTACTGAATCTTGTAGTCGTATGTCTTACCGCGTAACCGGAAAGACGACTCGTACATATCGATATCGAACCGACCTCTGCAATTCGGGTCAATATCAAATTTCCAGGAAAGATTTCGGACAACACAAACCTTGGTGTGAGATGCAGCACATCCAAGAAAGTGGCGAACGTATCGCCCGCAACATCTCCAATCTCCGCCTTCTCCATCAGTGTCTCGTAGAAGAGGTTTGCAGCATTCTGCTCTTCCCCCTCTTCTTCTTTCTCGTCTTCTTCGCCCTTTTCCTTTTTGACGGCAGTTCCCGGGATATAGAATCTCATCTCGACAAGCTCATCTGGGCCCGCACCAGCCTTCCGGCCACGGCGGGGGCGTGCGCCGTTCGCCTGGGCATCTGTGGAGAGAGCAAACTCGACAGCGACTTCATTCTTTCCGGCAAGGTTGGTGTTGGAGATTTCGGTATATGGAATCTCGAACGCAGGACGGTTCTGAACGTTGAACGCGAGCTCGGCCTTGGTGAATTCGGCCTTGCCCCAGTTCCATCCACGAAGTGAGTGTTCTTTGTGCTCGACGTTGATGCCGTACCAAAGCTTAAACGCCTTGCTCACGCGATCAAAGTCCTAAATAAGACGGGAAATACGGCGTCCAGTTAGAAATGCCCCAAGCCGCCAGGCCAACCTTAGACAGCGAACTGTAGGAGCTCACCTCTTGCTCGAAACCGTCCAGCTGAATGACGCCAGATGAGCGGGACAGAATCTTCAGCTCATAACCCTTCGCCGCCCGACTCCACTGCGCCGCGCCGATGTTGCTGCTGTCAAGGGTCCATGTATCGCCTCCACCCACGGGTCGCCAACCCATGCCGCTTTCTGCAAGCTTGCATTTTCCCGGCTGCTTCGAGAGGTCGAGGTAGATGTTATCGAAGCTCTCCCTATGAACAATGTTAGCCTGTAGGATTCTATGCCTAGATCGATAGCAGAAGACGAGCTCACATAGCGGAGAGGTACTGGAACCGAAACCTGGTAAACTGCAGAAAAGGTAAAACGGGGAACTTCTAAAAAAAAAGTAAATTGGAGAGGTCGAAAGCAGCGCCGGGACAGGGAGAAAGGCAGCAAGGTCGTATGGGAATGATGTGACTGAGCGTTGGCTAGTGAGAGCTGCCCGCTTAAGCTCTTTTGAACAATTTCCAGAGTTTCGCGTTGAGGCGCGCGGCTGTTGGTCCGGGCGCGGCGCGGCAAGAGGTCCTTCGGAAGGAGCAGGCCTCCGCCACTTGTCGCAGCGACCGCGCTAGCTTGCCAAGCTTTGCTCCAAGAACCAGTGGTAGTGCCTTATTAACCTTGAGCACTTCCAAATCAATATGCAAGCACAATATATCAGATCAAAGACAGGCAAGCAGATGCTACTTGTGATTTTTACACATGGTTATGTCCTTTCTATCGACTTCCATGACTGACAGACCGAGAAACCACAGCGGCATAGGGCTAGCTTTTCCTAAGGAAATCTCGGCACCAAATAATGCGGCAAGCTTCCTCTGTCTCAGCCGTGATGTGTCGCGTACTATATATCTGGCCTCTGCCAAAAGATCACAGCTTCACGGAGCGCTGGAGATCTTGAAGCTAAACCCTAACAAAAACGGCTCCAAGCTCACCTATTATTACTAGCCTTGCTACCTAGCGCATCGTGCACAAGCCAGGTTAATATAGCGGGCATTGCTACCCAAATTGCAGGGCTGACAAGTGTGCCTGAATGTACTCGTTCCCAAATCCTGTATTCTATGCTTTAACTGAATGTATGGCAGTTATGATATCATCTACTGTGATTACGACTTTCTTTTTATTTTCTTGGGCCTGTACTCCTAGATCACCGCAGCCTGCAACAAGACCCACATATATAGCCTGCGATGTCAAGGTAGCAGCTTTCCACAATGTGCCTTGGTTTTCGCGTGGGTAGCTGGTACAATAGGTCTATACAGAATCTGTACTGTGAGATCTCCATCAGGCCCTATCAGGTGGCATAGTTTCTGTAAGCCTTACTGTTGTATTTTGCACGTCCTTACCAGAAATGGTTGGCGTCTTTCGATTCCGTATTTTTGATAATCTGAGCGTGTGAATTGTTACCATATATTGTCACTTGCACTGATTTTTATGATTTTGATGAGAAGGCTGGCGATTTCATAATGAGATATTATACAGCGATAGCACTTGATATCTTCATATTGAGGTCTGTGAATTTTAGATGTCCCATCTGTGTGTTACGGCCTAGGAAGGAGATCACGTGACGGATAGTCTACGCTCCAACTCCACGATCCGATCCCACGATCCAACCCTATGATCTAACCTAACGATCCAGGACTACGATCCCATCTATGATCCCCAAGAACCCAGGGAAGGCAGCATGGATATAATAACGCTCTTTTCAGATAGATTCCGACCCTCGTGGTGGACTCATATAGCAATCAGACATCCTACATTGCTAGTAACCCAAGGCCTGCTGATCATATCCTTGCTCACCCCTTGTTTTCTGTCTTCAAGATAAACTCAACGACCCTCTGGTCTAGTTGTTTAGGCCTGTCGTTACACTGTGCTCTTTGTGCAAGATCTGATCCCGACTCTATTCATGGAATAGAACATGCTGTACTTAAATCGTGTAGTTAAATGTCATTAGTTTAACCGATAGCCAACTGTCCGGATATATGTATTCTGTTGTAGTAGCGAGAATTTCATTCACAGTCAAGGGATACTTTTGCGCCATATCAGCATGTTTCTCAAGTGCAGTGATTCTGTCACATAGCTAACAACCAAACTCGATTCTCTTCCCAAGGGGGCAGATCTGGACGCGAACTCGGATTGTCCGGGAACGCAGTACGGGCATACTGTTCCCCGCCTGGAGTACTCCACAGCTTGAGATGTTATGTAGGAACAGATGGAGCGCCTTCGCTCTGCGATGGTCTCCATATCCTTTGCTCTGCAGACTGAGCGTTGCACTAAGGATCGGCGACCTGTGGATCAAAAGGATCGCAGCGGGCGGCATCCCCGCCGTGCTCCGCGTGTGCGGGCGATCATTTGTCCGGACACACGTATGTCCGAGCCGGGCTGTGGCCCTGCCGGCCCCTCAGACACGCTCGGGCTCGCTTGGCTGCGCAAGCCGGCCGCCCCCCGTCCGTAATCTCATCTGCACCTAAGTCAGAGGTTGAGGCTCAGTCTGAACATCCACCCGGCCGCCCCTTGTGCCATGTCACTCTCTTGTCCATCCAGCTTATCCAACTTCGCACGCTCATTCATTCGTTGCCTCCCCTTCTTTTCGTACCCTCCATCCACCTCTCTCTTTTAGTCGCTTAGCGAGGAGGTCCTTTTTTTCCCTGTCCCCAGTGTTTTGTTTGCCTTGTCTGCCGCTCTTTCTCCTGACCCACGCGACGTCGTGTTGACCGCCGCGTGCTCCCTTACGTGCTCCCCTCTCCTGCCGTCGACCCTTGTCTCGGATTCGAATTCGGATATCGTGGATTGATAAAAACTGGCCTTCTCGGTCTGTCGTCGCGCCCTAAGCAATGAGGTCCTCCTCACTGTTAGGGCCCGCGGCGGCTGGCTTCTCGACCATTCTTGGATTATGGTCTCTTCTCCTGAGTCGAGAGTCTTCGACCGTACAGGCAATATCCTTTACACCGATTTCCCTTCCCGACCTTGACCTCGCGCCGCTGGGAAGAGTCGCCTTAACCGGAGATTTTGATGCCATATCGCTATATCAATATGCGGAGCAGTCGGAGACCGCTATCAACAATGGTTCGCAGTCGCTCGTGACAGCGCTCCCTAACGGGGTGCTTGCGACCCTCGCGACAGCGGACGCGGATATTTTGGCAATGTGCTCATTTACGCGGAAGGATGGAACCTTCGAAGGTGTGGTTGTCGGAGGAAATTTCACAAGCTTGGGCGGCATCGAATCGCAGGGCATTGCGTTGTTTGATCCGGCTTCAAACCGTGTCACTGCTATCCCTGGGCTGTCGGGGATGGTGTCGGCGCTCCTCTGCGACCAGGATACCAACATGGTGTACGTCGGTGGGGACTTCAAAGTTGGCAATTCCTCGAATGCGGCCGCCTGGGATGGCTCCAGCTGGAAAACTCTATCGTTTGGTGGTTTCAATGGACCAGTGAGATCGATATTGAAGGCTGATGACGGTCACATCATCTTCGGGGGCTCCTTCGACGGTCTCGGCAACGAGACGACTCCAGCTAAGAAGGATCAGCAGGTCATCAACCTTCAGACCGCGACAATCACATCTGACGCAATCTCACCACTCGCTCAATACAGCAATCCTCGGAACATCATCTGCCAGACAAGCGGACAGGATGGCGCTGGAATTACTTGGTTACTTGACGACTATTCTCCTGGGTTTTGGCGAGCAGATATGGATTTCGAGTTTCAGCCGACGAAGCTTCGTTTGTACAACACTCATCTGGATGGGAGGGGCACGAAAACGTTTCTCTTTAGGCGGTTGCCGGACAACGGGATTATGAATCTGACCTATACCGATCCCGAATCCGGACAGGATATGTTCTGTGACCGCCAATGCCCGCTCTCAAACGATACGAAGGAAATATACCGTGATTTCCGTTTTGTCAATGTTGTCGGCATGAAAGGTTTCATGCTGGAAATTGAGGACTGGTACGGGCAGGGCGCTGGTCTCAATGGATTGGAGCTTTTCCAAAACGGTAAGTAGCAGCGTATATAAAGATGAGCAGATGGGTTTCGCTGACACTTGCCAAGATATCTACGCCTATGCTGTCAACGATTTTAATGAACCGACATGTGGAAATATTACGTTCGGTTCCAAAGCCACCACGACGGGATCGTGGGCTGTGGCACCATCTGGCCAGAGCTCATCCGACTACCTCAGTACTCAGGTTAATACCGATTCCGATGCGGCTGGTACCTCTGTGACATTTGAGGCCGATATCAAACAATCTGGCAATTACACAGTGAAACTTTTCACTCCTGGATGTATCCAAGATGGAACTTGTCAATCGCGTGGCATCGTCAATGTAACAGGAACGTTTGCGACTGGCACACAAGCTGCTGCGCCTCTTCAGACGCTGATCTATCAGACAAATAACTTCGACAAATATGATACGATATACACAGGCTATGTTGATGCTAGCAGCAGTACTTTCCGTTCCAGTGTGACGTTGACTCCAGTGGCTGGTCAAGGAACTATTAATGTCGTCGCTTCGCGAATCAGCTTCCAGTTAATCTCGTCGACTGGTGGTCTGAACGGCCTGTACGAGTACAGTCCTGGCGATAACAACGCCACCAAGGATTTTGCGGACTCTCCAGTCGATCAGGCAGGTACCCAGCTAAATTCTCCCGCGTTGATAACATCTTTGGCCATCCATGACGGTGTCGTATATGCTGGAGGGAATTTCTCGAGCTCGGGATTCCAAAATATCATGTTTGTCGCCGATGACAACGCGACATCACTGGCGGACGGCGGTCTGAACTCGGAAGTGAACTCGATGTTGGTGCTGGATGATATGTTGTATGTGGGGGGTGATTTTACTGACACCTCGAAGGGTGGAAACGGTAACCTACGGGGCGTCGCGGCGTACTCTTTCTCTAAGAAAGCGTGGTCGGCCCTAGGAGGAGGTGTCAACGGCCGCGTCACTTCCATTCAGTCCCTCTCACTCAACATATCAGACACTCCTGAGACCGTGGTCGCCGTCAGCGGTCTCTTTGATCAGATTCTCCCATTCGGTAACAACTCGTCCACCCCGGTGTCTGGCTTCGCTGTTTGGGTGCCCTCGCGGAAGAATTGGCTTCAAAACCTTGACGTCTACCAGATGGCCTTCAGCGGCCAGCTGACCGCGACTGCTTTGGCGAAAAACACGACTATCCTTGCGGGTAGTATCGCGTCCAATGGCATCGCCTCCAGCGGCGCTGTGTCTCTGACTAACTCGGATGAGCTCGCCCTTCAGCCTCTGCCTGTTAAGATCCAAAGGAAGACGTCTGGCTCTGGTTCGTCTCTGACTAAGAGGGACATCGGAGGCCAGAACTTTACCGGTATAATCACTGGCATCTTCGATAAGGGCTCTGGCCGCAACCTGACCATCCTCGGAGGTCAGTTCAGCGCCACTGCTACCAACGGCTCAACGATCGAGAACCTTATGTTTCTGGACGGCGCCAATAATGATCGCATCACCGGCCTTCCTCAAGGTGTCGATAGCAACTCAACCTTTCTTACCTTGGCTGTCGAGAAAGACATTCTCTTTGCTGGTGGAACCGTCACCGGGACTCTAGGCACATCCCACTTGAATGGATTTGTTGCTTATAACCTTGCTGGCGCCAGCTTTGTCAAACCTCATCCTCCCCCCTTAACCGGCAGTAATGTCGCTGTTAATTCCATTGCTGTCCGTCCAGACACGTCTGAAGTCTATTTCGGAGGAACTTTTGATGCAGCTGGATCACTCCCGTGCCCCACAGTCTGCCTCTTCGACACATCGTCAGGCCAGTGGAGTAGACCAGGAATAGGTTTGTTTGGCATGGTCTCGACGCTTAAATGGGCCAACAAGGAGAGGCTGATTGCTGCTGGGAACCTCACGGTCTCCAATAACTATACCATGATCGCAACGTACGACCCGAAGGAGCAGGCTTGGAGTTCTTTGGAGGGAGCGTCCCCTGATGTTATTCCTGGACCTGTCACCGCACTCAGTCCTGCCGCCGAGGATATTTCTCGCCTCTGGATTGCGGGCAAGTCTTCTAACGGCTCTAGCTTTCTGATTAGCTATGATGGCTCCCAGTTCCGCTCTGTTGGCAATATCTTTGGCGGCCGTACTACCATCCGTGGCATCCAGGTCATTGCGACAAACACAAAGCACGATGAAACGGTCTTCCTTAACAAGGACCAGCTCCTCCTTATCACTGGCCAGCTTGTGATTCCGGACTTTGGCAACGCGTCTGCTGCCTTGTTCAACGGGACGTCATTGACTCCCTTTATTCTGTCTTCGACAGCCGGTGGGCATCCGGGAAGCATCGCTGAGCTGTTCACCGAGAACAAGAACACTTATACCAGTGGCGGTAAGTTTAATGCCTTTTCTTGCAGCGGTTGCAGGTTGCTAACTCGAAATTTTTTTTTCCAGGTGGGCACCTTTCTGACGGGATTGTTGTGCTCATATCGTTCTGTCTCTCGCTTGCCTGTGTCTTCCTGATCGTGCTGCTCGGCATCATCTTCAACAAGATCCAGCGTCGCCGCCAGGGCTATGTCCGCGCTCCGCAGACGTACGGGACTGACCGGCCTACCAGTATGCGGCGCGTGCCTCCCGAGTATCTGTTTAACTCGCTGGGGCAGCGCGGTTCAGGTATGACGGCCAACTGAATCCGCTTCGCACGGCGGCCCCTTTTCTCTGTCTCCGTGCATGAGGACTTGTTTATCCTTCTGGGCGGTGCTTTGGGAATGGCGTTCTTGGGAAGCAACGGTCGTAATACCCTGTGTCTGATTGGGCTTTTTTTTCTCTTGATCTCTTTTTATATCTTCGATTCGATCCCTCCATATTCTCTATTTCCTGCTCGATTTTCGGTTCGAACGAGGCCTTGTGCCTGTCAATAGTTTTTTTCTTTTCCATCACCCATGTACCATATCTCGTGGTGAAGGGGATCTCCATAACATTTTTGTGCCGAATCTGGCGCCTCCCTTTATGTTTGCGGAACCAAGCATGGATGTAAATAACCCGTTGATCGGTAATGATATAATGGTTTGCGGTGGGCACTTTGTCCCTTTCCACCATACGATTTGTGAAAGAGAGTTTAAGACCGTGTCTGCAGGAATGGAAACGTGAGGGTCTCGGGATGTCCATGACCGGTAAGCGCCGTCATGGACTCGGGCTGTCGGCAAGGAAGGTTCCCCGCACGCCCCCAAACGCCCGCGGGCGCGCCCCCTCCCCCACCTCGCACGTGCGGTCTCGACCACGTCGGCGGCCGCTGCTCTTCGTATCTTCGGCTTCGCCCTCTCTCTGCCCTCGTACCTGTTCCCGTCGTGCCAGGTCGCTTCTCGAATGCCATTCCTCAGACGGTAGCCATCAGTCGGCATGCGGTCGCGAACAGGCTGGTGCGTGGGACTCATGTCACTTCCTGCCCTTGGTCTCTCGCCCGATACTGACTCATCCATGGTGGTCTCGCCACAGTCTGACGTGCCGGAGTCGGAAGCTGAAGTGCGACGAGAAGAAGCCCCAATGCACCCAGTGCCGCAAGGGGTCGAGGGAATGCAGGCCCAGCGAGGGCATTGTCTTCCGTCATCAGCAGAATGCCTCGATGAACAAGGATCTCGACAGCTCGGGTGGCCGGGGCAGTCTAAAGTACTTCTATGCCTACAAGAACACCTTCGATGACGACAATGTTTGGCTAGATATTCCAAAACACGGTACGGGTGCTCCCGACTACCAATCGCTGCTTCTTGCCAGGATATGCCCGGTTGACGGTGTATCAAGTAATCTTCGTCGACAACTCCGATCCTTACGCTGAAGACCTCGAGGCTACACTGGCAGAGTCAGGAGCCACCATCTCCAATGAGCAGCACAATGATTGGAACATGCGCGGTGACTTCCGGACTTCCTCCATGGAAGCTGAGACCCATGGGCTGGAGGCTCTGTCGGCAGCAGCAACCCATGATCACTACTCCCTTCAATCGCCAGAGCAGCCAATGGCGGCGGACAATGTCTCTTTCAATCACGTTGAAATGCCCCCGTCCATTTCCTCGGTGCACTCGCCGAATCAGGGACGCAGCGCGATACCTCCAGCCTCTCCGTCTGTGTCGATGGCCTCTCCGAACAATAATATCAACTTTCTCCTTAATCCGTCCAACTCTCTATCACCGGCCGTCGACCCTAGTCTCCGCACCTCCGTCGATCGGAGGGAATCATCATATAATATGATGCAAATGGCATCTCGTGGACCAGCTGCAGATCTGAGGTCAGACGATCCTGTAGAAACTGACCACGAGGTTGCCTTTCTCCTGCGGCACTTTTCCGAAGCGCCAGGGTTGTGGTAGGTCATATAGCCTTCCATTTTATATTCCGAGATTGCTAAGAGTACATATATATAGGATGGACCTTTTCGACTTGGGGACTTATTTCGCATCCTACGTTCCCGTCAAGGCCCTCACAAATCCTCTGCTGAAGTATGCTGCATGTGCATACTCCGCGAAACAACTTGGGCGTGTCAAAGGTGCCAAGGCCCCTGTGGGCGGGGTATGCGCCAAGCAAGCGTCGATGGAGATCTGGCCTAACGCAGACAAAGTCGACTGGTACTGGTATGGGGCGAAGTATTACGAGAAAGCTATCCGGCTTCTGATGAAAGAACTGCAACATGATGCTGAGGCACCTCCGCCATTGAGTACTCCAGAGGCGTTTGGGCAGTGGCAGGCTACCGAGCTCTGTGAAGATGGCGAACATGCGCTAAAGCGGAGGCGGCGATTCTCTAATAGCCGGCTGTCAAGCGCCCGCTCAGATGAAGTGCTAGCAGCAACGGCGATCCTGTCTGTGTATGAATTTCTCGATGCGACCGGCCCAGCGTGGAATCGACATCTGAGCGGCGTAAAGTCGCTCCTGGACATTGCTGAGGTTGGCATGATGCCTCTTGAACAGCAAACTTCACCTAGGGGAACGCCGTTGCCGCCTCCAAAGAGGCCTGGGCTGTCAAAAGCGAGGAAGGCTACGTTTTGGAACTTTGCGAGACAGGATTATCTATCTGCCTGTAAGTTGTCGCTGGACTAGGGACGAATCGAGATATCTTTGCTAATGTGTTTTGCTCAGTTATCAACGAGTGTCAAACCAGATTGAATACCGAGGACCTAGTGTTGTGGACTGACGCTGGGTTACTACTTGATGACATGGGTTTTGTACGCCCAAGCAACACGGACGGCGACGACGTCATGAAAGAAGATATGATCTCGAATGCGCTAGTCTGGATCCTTTCAAAGATCGTCAATTTCATTGCTGTTGGAGATGATATCCATCTTGGTCACAACACTCCACCCGTTCAATCTGGGCCTCTCGGCGTCTCGCAGCAGACATTGCTTGAGCGGTGGCACCGGCTTCAGGCTGAGCTTGATGCCTGGTACAACGGACTCCCTGACACTTTCCGACCCTGCGCTAGAATCGAACCTGCACGATCACCTCAGCATACGACGGACGATGATGACTATCCATTCCCAGAAATTTGGTACAGTATGCCCATGTGCAGTGCGACTATGCAGCACTACCACATGGCCCGTATCCTCCTGCTCGTCAATAAGCCGCATGAATCAACCGCTAGGCGAAGCACTGTGACGAGTCGACTCCAGTCGTATCGTTCAATCGAGAGCGAGATACGGTATCACAGCCATGAGATCTGCGGTATCTCAATGGCCAGGCCTGACGGCTCAGTCCGAATCCACTCACTCCAGCCTTTGTTCGTCAGCGGGCAGTGTCTGACTGATCCTCGCGAGCGAAGAACGATTATCCGACTCCTGAGGGGCATAGAAGCTGATCTTGGATGGGCCACCGAGTACCGTGTGCAGCAACTACTGAAAGAGTGGGGATGGGATGAGAGTGACCTCATGCCAGCATCCTGATTTTTCTACACCTAAGTGCCTGTTATGAAGTGAATTTGCTAACAGACGGCATGCTACTATTGCTCACGAGGTCTGGCATACCGCTCGAAGTATCTGACCTCAGTTGTGTGGATGACTTCCCATCACGCACATTCGTTCTCTCCGCAGACGCCAGGTCCATATACTCCATTTGCTGCAAGAGAGCCGGAGTTTATGAAACGCCCGAGGCCTTTGTTGGGAAAAACCAGAGTGAGGCTTAGTTGGGATATGGGACATGCAGATTATGAGATCCTGCGCCATATCTGACCATCGCTCAAAGGCTTAGAAAGAACAAGGTTTCACGATGGCCTCGCAGCTCTGCGAACCAGCGAGTGCAAGATACGACGTTTCCAGCTATGCTATCTGCCATACAATACCCAAAATCCCAGCGATGGCGACTGTCCGCGAGTTCTGGCTCCGAGGGCCAAGTTGGGTCTTCATTATCTACTACTGGAATTCCCCCAGAAAGTGAACTCCAACGTTAATCGGACTTGAAAAGCGAACTTAAGGCATGGAGATCACGCAAATCCATGAATTATGGAACGAATCGCCGGGACTTATAATCATATGGATAGGGATGGAAGCTTCTTCTCCACTCTAAAAATTAGTCTTGGTCGGCGAATGTGGGATTTTTCAGCCATAGTATCTGATATTTCTGCGTTGTGCTATTCTATCATCTGACATTTTGAATCCTGGTCGTGGGACGGCAGACTGCATGCATTGTTTGGCGCGAATGGGGTGATATTTGGCTTTGATCCAATTGTTGCATTTTTTTGGTATCGGGTGCTATTCAAACAGTAACTATATGTACTGCTTATTAAATATCAACTGACATGGGGCATAGTTACGGTTGAATGTAAAAAGTATTGTACAGAGGCACAAACCGGTATATGACAAGCGTGGTATTGAGATGAAATTACCTCAAAGAGAAGCAAAAGAAAATGGGTATTATATATTTTATATATTTCATCGTTTCCGAAGCCTCTTAGATGTTCTCCTTGTCTGGGTCGTCGTTGTCTCCGCAGCCTGAACGATGAACTGTTCCTCCTTCTCTTTTTTCTCATTTCCCTCTCCGGCCTCAGAAGCGTCCTCATCCTTTACGGACCGCTTCGTAGCAACAACTGTTGTCTTGACCTGTGCCTGGGTGGTCTTCACGTCTTTTTCTTCCTGCTTTACCTCCACGTCCACTTCGACCTTTTTCGAGGCTGCTGTTAGCCTGTCTGAGAAAGCCCTCAGATCGGCCGTGAAGAGGACGCTGTGGGCCCAGCCGGCCTCCTTGCCCCATAATTTGCGGAAGTGGTTGCCCACGGCGTCGTAGGTCGCCTTGTTCAGGGTCTTGCTGCCGCCTTTGCCGAACTTGTAGTCTCGTTGGGCGATTCGCCAGACTTGGTGGTGCAGTCTGTTAGCTTTCATATTGTCCTTTGAGACAAAATAATAGGGACGGATGCTCACCATGCGTGTCAACCGGCACCGCCTCACCCCAACCCAACCCCATCAGGCACACGCAGTCCGCGACCTTCGGACCAACCCCCTGGAGCTCCAGCAGCTTCTCATGCGCTTTGCGGTACCCCTGCCTCCCCTCCGGCCCCATCTCCCCTCCCGGAGCGGGCTCGACCCCAAAGGCAGGACACTCCGGATTCCGGAGCGAGTCGAGCCAGCCCTCCTCGCGTTCCTTCGCCACCATCACCGCCGTCTGGTAGACGTACTTGGCGCGGTATCCGAACCCCAGCGCGCGCAGACGGGCCTCGACGCCCTCGACCGCCAGCGCGGCGGGGGTGGGGAAGTCGTGGTACGCACGGCCGTCGATGGTGCCGACGTGCGGGCCGTAGTTGACGCACAGCTTCTCGACCATCTGTGAGATGCGCGCGATGTTGTTGTTGCTGCTGCAGATGAAGGCGACCAGGGCCTCCCACGCGTCCTGCCGCAGGATCCGGATCCCCGTGAACTGCGGCGCGCGCTTCCTGAAGTTGGGATCGACGGCGGACCATTCCGCGTAGAGCTCGGTCAGGTTGGCGGAGAGGTTGAAGTAGTGCTTGATGAGGGAGAGGGTCTCGTCGAGGAGAGCCTCATGATCAGATTTGTCGGGGCTATCGCTTGACTCTGCGCGGGACGGGGGGTTGGAGGACGGGGGCGTAGGGAGAGCAGCAGCAGCAGCCTCCGCCCCCGGGGATGAGGATTGTTTAGGTGGGAAGTAGGCTCTGTAATACAGATGCGTAGGGTCCTGCTTCAGGGAGACGATGCGGCCGCGGAGGACACATCTCCACTCGTCATCGTCGGGCAGCTTCTGCCATCTGGTTTTGTCGTTAGAAAATCGTGTCGGGAGTCGCGCGACTCGAGCGGTAGGGGTGTTCACTCGTAGCTTACCGGAACGACTGGCCACAGCGCAAGGTGGTGTTGATGCAGAGCTCGCTCAGGCTCACCGGCAGCTTGCGCCAGTCCGAGAAGCACCCGACGGTCATGATCAGCGGCCTGCAGCGGGCGTGGAGCAGCCCATGATGGCAGCGAAACGAGGCGAGTCTCGTCGCATCCGAACTATTCTGCCGGTGGAACGAAAGGCGGTGAGGCCGCGTCTCTCCGCATACGCGCTGCGCGCTAGCCGCTTCCGCGCTAGACGCCGCCGGCGGCTCTTCGGCCTCTGTCAGCTCTCGCTCTGTCTTGCGCGACCGTCTCGACCTGCAACTTTTCTGGGCAAACACCTGCCTCCAGCTGCAAACCCCCCATCCTGGACATCAACCCTCGTGCCCTGCACACCCCGATCAAGTCTTTGTGTTTTCTAATTTTGCTCCAGGATTTGTTATCCAGATTTGTTCGCCGGCTGAGAGTTTGCCACAAAGGGGTCTGAGGCCAGGATGAACGGCGACACCTATTCTTCCAGAGGTAACACTGAGCCCTTGCACACCCCCTACCATCTTCTCGGCATCGCTGACTGACTCCTGCTTTGGCGCAGATTCTGGGCGGTCCAGGGACCATTACGTGAGTATTCTCCGAGCCATTCGATGCGAAATAGCTTCCTCGACACCATGCTGACCATTGTCGGACTCTCCAGAGAGATGAGCGGCGAGACCGTGACCGTGACCGTGAACGCGACCGCGAGCGCGAGCGCGAACGTGACAGAGGAGATCGCAGACGCTCGAGGTCTCCTCACACCAGCTCTAGAGGCTCCCGACGCGAGACTGAGGTAGACTCGTACTCGTCCAGCCGCGACTACCGCGCGAGGGAACGGGAAGACCGTTATTCTAGCCGCAGAGAGGAACGGGAGCGAGAGTGGGACAGAGACAGGAGCGATCGCAGACGACGGGACTACGACGATCGGGACCGGGACCGCGACCGCGACCGGGATCGTGATCGGGATCGGGACCGGCCATCTCGACGCGACAGAGATCTCTTCGACGACCGATCCCGCCGTAGAGACCGCGATCGCGATGATTACCGACGAGATCGGAGGAGGAGCGTCACCCCTCCATCCAGAAAGAGGGAGCCCACGCCAGATCTGACAGACGTTGTGCCCATTCTGGAGCGGAAACGCAGGATGACACAGTGGGATATTAAGCCTCCTGGATACGAGAATGTCACTGCTGAGCAGGCGAAGCTGTCAGGTAAGTCTTAAACTCCTGGAGAAGCTGCGTTCTCTTTGATTCTGTGCACGCCTCCTAACTCCTCCGCCTGTAGGCATGTTTCCTCTCCCTGGTGCTCCTCGTCAGCAACCGGTTGACCCCAGCCGTCTGCAGGCGTTCATGCAGCCCGCAGGCTCAGCAGACAATTCAGCTCTCAAGCCGGAGAACTCCCGCGCGGCCAGGCGGCTGTTCGTCTACAATATCCCTCCAACTGTCACCGAGGCGAGCCTGGTCTCGTTCTTCAACTTGCAGCTTAATGGCCTCAATGTCATCAAGGGTATTGACCCATGTGTCTCCGCTCAGATGTCCAAGGACCGATCATTTGCTCTGCTGGAGTTCAAGACAGCCAACGACGCAACTGTCGCCCTTGCGTTTGACGGTGCTTTAATGGAAGAGCACGAGGCCATGGCAGCCGAGAACGGCGCTGCGAACGGTGGACCTAAGGGACTCGAACTACGGAGACCCAAGGATTACATCGTTCCAACTCCGAAGGAGCAGGAATACCAGGAAGGTGTGATCTTGAGCGAGGTGCCGGACTCGCCAAACAAGATCTGCGTTTCCAACATCCCGCTTTACATCCCAGAGGACGCTGTTACGATGCTGCTGAAGTCGTTTGGAGAGCTCAAGTCGTTTGTCCTTGTCAAGGACAGCGGCACAGAAGAATCAAGAGGTATCGCTTTCTGCGAGTATGCCGATCCTTCTGCCACCGGCATGGCGGTGGAGGGTCTCAACGGCATGGAGCTTGGTGACAAGCATCTCAAGGTCACCCGTGCCAGTATCGGTGCCACTCAGGCTGCCGGTCTCGAGATGGGAGTTAATGCCATGTCTATGTTCGCCAAGACAACCTCCCAGGATCTCGAGACTAGCCGTGTGTTGCAGCTCCTGAACATGGTGACCCCTGAGGAGCTTATGGATAATGATGACTATGAAGGTAAGAATGCCATAGGAAGAAGTATCCCTGGGTGCGAGCACGTCTAATTCCTTCAAACAGAGATCTGCGACGATGTGCGCGACGAGTGCAATAAATTTGGTAAGGTGCTTGAGATGAAGATCCCTCGCCCAACAGGCGGCAGCAGGCAGTCTGCTGGTGTGGGCAAGATCTACGTCAAGTTCGACACCGTCGAAAGCGCTACAAAGGCATTAAAAGCACTTGCGGGACGGAAGTTCTCTGATAGGACTGTCGTGACGACGTACTTCTCAGAGGTAAGCCGAGTCTTATGTTGGCGTAAAATGGGCAGAGAAATGTTCTGACTTGTCGTTACAGGAGAACTTCGAAGTTAATGCCTGGTAATCTCGTTGAAATGCATATCGGATCTCTTCGAATGGCGGATGTTGCTTTTAATGCAGATATGGGGAGGTGAATGGATTAATTACCTTTCGCCGTCGCGAGCCTCCCTTGTCTTATCTGACTCGGAAGTCGGGGGTCATGATTCTTCAGTATAAACGACCAAAGAATCCCGTCACTCTGTGGCTTTTCATTTCATATACTTTAACTGTTCGCCTGTATTTCTGGCACTTTCATGCACTTTTTATTTGGGATGAATTATGGAGCAGAGCGTTGGTCAGATGTATCATAGTGGAAACCCCATCAAAGTATTCTGCGGGACGCTTCTCTTTTTTCCTGCACGTCCATGTGTCTCGCTCTATTTTTCGGTTGCAAAATTTGATACTGGTATTCTGGCCCATATTTGATGATGTAGCAATTCTATTCTCGTGGTGAGGTAAGTCCGAACGAATGCATCGAAACCGAGAAGAGAAAGAAAAGAGAGGCTTCCAGCATCCATGAATGTATGTGTCTCAGGCAAGCTCGGTTGTTTCCTTTATGTGCTCGTACAGTACTCTGCTGTATCTGCCTAGATTTGGCACTAACAATTGTATGATCCACCGGCAAGTTTCTAAATAAAAAAAATAAGCATGAATCCATCTCGCGCCACTAGGAAAATGGAGTGATCTGTCCACATACTTACTCTCTTACAGGTGGAGAAGATACGAACCAAGTCGCCTTTCGGCGCCTCAATCTGTCCGAGACTCCGAATCCGACTTACATTGTGTACTCCGTGCTCAATAGACAGTTCGTCCGCGGATAGGTGAGCGCACCATCCAATCGACCCAGTCCGACTTGAGCCTCCTTCCCCTTAACCCCGGCTTAACTCCGGATTTCGTTTTCTAAGCACGAAGGACATGGGTTCTTTCTTCTATTCCATCTCCTCGATTGGCCAGTCAAGGTGAAACGGCCTATTTTCGTCCGGTACAGTCCTATGAGGTCTTTCTATGAGTTTTCAACCGACTCTGAGACATCATGCTTCTTGCAGTGCTCCCATCTACGGCCGAACTACGGAGATAGCGAGGAGGGAGGGAGATCGCGGGGTAAGGCCCCCATTTGTCATTTGCTGGAGCAATTAATGATTTCGATTTCTAATCGACTGTACGTTGGTGATACCTGCTTTGAAATCGGTTGGTTTGTGGCTTCTCAAGTTGGTGAGGATCGTGCGGGGTGGGCTTCCAGCTTCGGTGTTGTTCACTACTTATATAAGACGCATTCGCGATCGTTGGGTATTCTGAATGTATCAGATTATTGAATTGACAGACTCATTGGCTTCATTTCTTTTTCCCTGCAGTCTATCATCACGTCTATTCATTTAGTACCTATCTATACCACGAGTGTATCAATCGCCTCCCCTCCTACATCACTCATCATGCCAGACAAGACCTTATACACTTCTAAACTGGCCGGAAAACGCGTGGTCATCTTTGGAGGAACATCCGGCATTGGCTTCTGCGTCGCAGAGGCCAGCATCGAGCACGGCGCCACCGTCATCGTCTCCTCCTCTCGACCCGAGCGTGTCGAGTCCGCCGTGTCCCGCATCCGCGAAAGCTACCCATCAGCCAAGGACCGCATCTCAGGACATGTCCTCGATTTGTCCTCCCCCACCGTGGAAGACGCCATCGCCGCCTTCTTCGAGAAGATCGGCGGCCCCATCGACCACATCGTCTACACGGCCGGCGACGCCCTCAACCTGCGGCCCCTCGAGAGCACCACGCTCGAGAGCATCCAGAATGTCGGTGTCGTCCGCGTCTTCTCCGCCATCCTCGTCGCCAAACACGCCGTTAAGTACCTCGCCAAGTCGAACAAGTCCTCCTTCACGCTCACGAGCGGCTCTGCCGCCGACAGACCCCACGGCAAGGGGTTGGCCGTCGGCTCCATGTACGCGGCAGGGGAGTACGGCCTCGCGCGCGCGCTGAGCCTCGAGATGGCGCCCGTCCGCGTCAACGTCGTCAGTCCCGGCGCGGTGAAGACAGAGCTGTGGGACAGTTTGCCGCCGGGGACGTTCCAGGCCCTGAAGGAGAAGTTTGAGAGTACGCTGCTGACGGGCCAGATTGGGGACCCGCAGGACGTTGCGGAGGCGTATCTGTACTGCATGAAGGATGCGAATGTGACCGGTACGGTGATCTCGACGAATGGCGGTGGGCTTCTTGTCTAGGCGAGCAGAATCTTTATGAATTGGCTTTGTGTTTCGGGGCGTAACTTAGCATGTAGTAGTACTCAATGATCTATCGTTATCACGCCTTCTTTACAATCGATCGTGGACAGTAGTGTGAGTGAATAACTCAAAGTTACATTAAATGCCTTAACAGGAGTGTATAATCTTGAACCGTGATATGACGGAAATGCCGCCATATCGAGAGCTCTAACCGCCGAACTACGGTTTTAATCTATTTGACACATTCAATCTAGTTTCGAGAATAAAGGAGAAGAAATTTACAATTTCACACCGACTAACGCAGGAGACCAAATGCTTCTTCTGATTACATTCCATCATATTGCTCTGTATCACCGGTCTCGAGGAATTCATTGCTGGAATTCACCTTCGTAGGCCATTCCCCGACTTTTGCCTATATTAACCACCCCCCGCGGTTCAAAACTCCTTTCTCTTGACATTTTTCTCTTGTCTCGCAATCTACCTATCTGACTAGCTATTTATCTCATGAATTAGGGATCTATGACCTTCCGAATATGGAAACTCAAAAATATGATATATCAAAAGCTATAACAAAGGAAAATAGGCGACTATGGGAATAGGCAGTATGATTCCTTTATGTGCTGACTAGGTTGATAAGATTCTTGGCATCCTGATAGGTGATAATGGTAATATTCGGCTGACAATCATCCTCCATCAAAGAAGAGTCCATCGGTAAATCCACCGCAACATTTTGTCGCATGTCCTTGGCTTTATCCAAGGGAGTGAAATCATCTAGGGAACTTTCTAGATACTCGGTTTTTTTTTGCAGGGTACAACCTGCAAGCAGGGTAGCTCGCAATCCTCTTCCTTCGTTCTGCTTCCATTCACCTATATTCTTCATTGCTTCTCAGGTCAGCCTTTATTTATTGGACAGATCGTTCTTTAGTCTTCACCCACCAAACCTGACCCAGTTCAGTCTGCATAACATCGACTAGCGGCCTGCAGGTTCCACCGGCCGTTGAACCGGAAGGTAACCCCAGTTTTGACCCATTGGCTGTTCAGCTTGCAACACAACTCAACACTTTCTGCAGGACAGGCCATTGTTCGGCTGAAAAAAATAGAGACAGGATTGTAGACCCTCTGAAGTGGATCACCAGGGACTTCAAGAATAAACCAACAGTTTTACCATCACTACGTACCAGGTCTTCGTCAGTTGACGAACTTGCTGGGCCCCCCACAACCCCACCATACTCTCCGCACTGGGGCATTGATAAAGGAGCATTAAATCAGGAACATATTTGCTACTTTTATTGGCTACCGATGGTTTCTTTAACTGCCAAACTTAGGGTATATACAGAAAGAAAGGTTTTTGATAATAATTATTGCATATTTTCTTAATGCAGTCATGAATTATTAATGGTACCTACTATTCACCTACACAATATTTCGATCTCTTCAAAATATATTGATGACTTGACTTCCTAACTTCACAGGGAGTTTGGGAAATTCCTCTTTGCATTATTTTTTTTCGTCAGGCCACGGCATGTTTGTATTGGTAATTCACATTTACTAAGGTATCGGTATCCCTTATATGTTCACTAACGGCACCTTCTTACCAGCTTAAGATGTTACCGGGACTTCCAGCCCTGACTTCTTGGTTCACATTCCAGGAGACACAGGACAATTGCATTCCAAACGGCCGATGGAGCAGATGATATGATGCCCCACGTCCTCATCCAGCTTTCTTGAATGCGCACTTTGTCATCGCAGAGATCCTCCATGCTTCCGGCATGGAGGAGAAAATTGATCGTCCTGGGGAGGCCTCGTATTTATATCATATCATCATTACTGCTTCATAAGAGGACCGCTTGACCATAGAGGCTAAGAAATCGGGGGGAGAACCCGGGAATTAAAGAAACAGCGATTAGTTTGCGATGAAAAACAGATGCTCCGTCACTCATCCATCATGTATGATGTGGTTGAAACTGCTCCCAGAGGGGGAACATGATAAATTACAACATAATGGACTGGCGCTGATACTGCTGGATAATGGAGCAGATGTCAATGCCCGAGGTGGACGCTTGGTCCTGTTGTACGGCTTGTTTTAACTGAGTTATGGGCGGTGATTCAATGATTCAAAATGGCCCTTTTTGGAGAATATGGGAAAACAGCTGGAAAAAGGGGGAATCACCGATGGAATTATCAAGCGCAAAGGACCAACGACAGAGCAACTTCAAGAACGGGAATCTCTCACTACATGTTCAAGCACATCCAGAACGGTGAGATCGAAGAAGAAATCAGTTCCCGCGTGAAAGAAACAGCAGCACAAAGACTCGGCAATACAACCCAGTTGTCACCAGTGCAGCACCACCAGTCTCGCGATCAACATGGCCCACATTCGGGACGACCTACTCAACGTCATTCCACCGCTGCCCGGTAGTCGCAAGCTAAGACAATTCATGATGAATAACTTCAGGGATGCCTATAATAATATTCTCAATAGCAGCTACCACCGGTTGCTGCACAGTTTGCTTCTCTAGCCCAAATTGACGAGCTTAGAGCATGAGCATTGCACGAAGAGAGGATGAGAGTTTAAAGGTCTGGCAACAAATTGGGAGATCCCAGAGTGGATAATTTCTGACTGCAATTCTGCGCAAAAAACTATTCAGGCGTGCTCTCAGATAATCTCCAACTTCTTTAACAAGACAAACTCATGTTCGTCGCCTTATCTGCATTATCAGAGCAACACCCCTCCACGATACATACTAGACGCATGTGAATAGATTTCCTGCCTTCTATTTATATGCAGGCGTCGTTCCTGTTTGTTGAAAGAAAAGCAGCCGGGTTTACTCGCTCATTTATGCACAGGCATATCGGGACCTTTTCCCCTTTTCTTTCTTTCAGAAGAGAAGTATCTCCAGCGACACTAGAGAACTTTGCCAAGCATACACTTGTCGTGCGATATATGCGTTGACGTGACCGGAGACCATGATGATTGTCCTAATTTAGATCTATTATCTATTACGCACCTACATATATGCGGGTTGCATACTAGTATTCCCAGCAGTCCGGGACAGAGAAAGATGAGGCAAAAATATATCCAATATACAAGCACCAACTACGAAACCTAGCTATCTTCCCATGAAACACAGCTAAGAGAGCTGGGATTTCAACCCCAAAGCGTGGTGCTGATCCCTTAAGAGAGGAAGATTCCCGATGAGCCAGCAGGGCAGAAGATGGAAACAAAATCAAAGCAAGTAGTATGTGTTTATATACTACTAGGGTTCCCTATGCTTTTACTCCGTGGATTTGTTGCCAAATTGAGCAAAGGCTCAGGGAAGCCCGGGGAAGGCATGTCATTGACTGCGTCTTATCACGCAGACCATAAAAAATGGTAGGACTACAGAAGGATCCGAAAATTCTCCAGCTGCTTGCCTACATCCTAATGAGATATATTGGCCAAAGCCCATTGTTGAAGCAGGCCTATCGGAATCACTACAGCTGCTGAAGAAGAGACGATGCACTTAGGGTTCAAATAGCTCCTAGTAGCTTGGGGGGAGGAGGGGGGATATTAGTGTACATGAAATAGAAAAATCTATTGATAGTCCCTCTTCTATTATGACGTACGAGCCATGTTGCTGATACTGCAGAGACAATAGATTAGTCCATAAAATCCATCTTGTCGCAAGATCTTGAAACAGACCTGAACTAAGAGGATTTTGATTGCGATAATAGGAGACCTGTAGATGTTAAAATAAGGGTAGATTCAAATTTTATTTTTTTGTAGCAACATTTAAGCCTTAGTAAGGTACTGAGTAGAAGGAGGCAACGCCGGAACTGAAATTTGATTCTGGACCGCCATGAAACAAGGACGGTGGAGATGAAGGACGAAGGTCCGGTTTCTGGTCGCTGAGATTAGTAAAAGAGTACTTATGTATGGATGGCTATGCATGAAAAATCGTGCAGCATGGTGTATGTCGAGTAACACTCAGCCGCAAGATTAAGGCGAACAATCGACCTGCACATTCTCTAAGGGGCCAAAATGCCCTGCTTGTACTGAAATAATGAAGACATCGAATTTTCCGGGAGCTCCGGCCAACTGGAGAATTAGAGCTTAATAATGACAAGGTTATCAGAATTCTCTGAAATCGAAGTCTTTTTTCAGAAATGTTGGGGGCCAAAACTGACAAGTCCCACAGACTCGATATCACATGGGGAAGACACTCGCGCCAAAAGGCAGAATCGACCTCCACTGCCGAGGCAAACGTCGGCTTGCTAGTACCCCACATGCCTATTCCCATACGTACTACCTTCTGTAATAAGTTAGGCATTTTATTTGCGAGGGAATTGGACACAGAGACACTTTCCGTGTAGATCATCCGTTCCCCACGGGGCAACTCAAGAAACCGTCGCGGGTACCCGAAAATCAGGTACGAACGGTGGGGTTATGATGTTATCAGAGCGGCGGATATGGGGAACACAAATACTGCATATATACCAGATGAAGTAGTATGACAAGCGTCGAATCAATTATCATGCTGTGCAACTCGATGCCGTGTTTCCGGAGAGGGTTTTCTCCAATGAGTTTAGATTTTCTGGCAGGAAATTATTAAATAGAAAAAGAACTGGAATACGAAGGGTGTATGTCAGCAGAATATCATATCTGAGAACTGCCCAATGAAGCAATAAAGGACAGAGAAGGGGGAAAAAAGCACTATGCATTTACCTGCGTCTACACCGAGCAGTGCGAATAACAGTGTTTTTTAGCACTTATAACCGACTCTTCTTCAAATATCTCCGCAAAGGAACGGAATCTACAGACGACCACGCACAGATGATGTACTAACTCCATACATGGCCGACAATCCTGGGGTCAAATCAGACAAGGAAAGCTTCATGAAAAATGACATCCACGCAAAGCTATACAGTACACCCTCCTCTGAAAATCCTCGGTCAAGTCTTTTGACAGGAATCCCGACGGATCCCCGTCGCATGCAACATTTCCTATTAAGGAAAATATTGTCTCGACCCGACATCGGCAGCCCTGGTTGGCCCTGTCCTCCGTCCCCTGGTAAGTAAGCCCCGGGCGGTTCGGTTCGGTCGTTCCCAACTTCCCTCTCCCGCCCCTGTCGTGATTGCATGCAAGCCTCAAGATCCCCTACATAGATACTTGCCTTCCATTTGAGGGTACTCCGTCGTGTCCGGGTTTTCAAACCCCTTGCTCCGGGGGCCTGCGGCGCAGCAGTGCCGTGATCTGGCAGCACTTGTTGCAGGCGGCTGAGTAGCGACATGCAGGTGCTTCGCTCTTGGTAGTTGCATGCATAAACACATGGTGTGTGCAGGGAAAATATGCGGCATTGTCCGGGTAAAATATGTACGGAGTAGCATCCATTGCGCGTCCGCATCCCTGAGACCTTATTATGGCCTATGCCAGTAAGTAGACTTGATCAACGCCGTGCAGGGAGATAGAGAAGGCACTGTACTTTATACATTACGCAGTAATTCCATCATATACATCTAGCAGTATAGGTACCGTTCAAAATTAGCCAATTCGTCACAAGCACAAGCAGAATCCAATACACTACCTAGCTTGTCAGAGCTAGAATCAACAACCCCCAGACTCAGTTATCTATGCACTCGACTGACGGACTGACTGATTGATTGATAAATAATCACCAGTTCCTGCTTATGCGATGCGGAAAAAAGCAAACTCGACCCCTCAGGTTCCTCAGTGACGTCAAACTAAAAGGTCCCTGCATCTCTTTTTGCTTCAGGCTTCAGCACCGCGCAGGATACCTATTCATGGATAGTTTCTTTGAAGTCGTGTTTCTTCTCATGCATGCAGGACACTGCTTACTTGGTAAGTACATGTACAGTACCTAGTTAAGCCAGTAGTAGTGTGCGTGTGTCACCATCTTGTGTCTGCATGTGCATAAAAAGAAGGCATTAGTGGCTTTGCTTGGCCTAGGGGCTGACTTTCTTTTTCTGCTTTTCAAATTACGTTGGTTAGTAATCTGCGATCTCTATATATTTTTCTTTCCTTTTTCTTCTTCACTGGTGCAGAGTGAGACTGGAATAAACTGTAATGGAATTATACATAATTTCCGTAGATAGCTGCCTATTCAAGAGTCGACACAAATAAAGATTAGTATGCCGGGGGGGG
>Ga0207748_1000085_pt1 | contig 92933 bp, 112 predicted proteins | sample HigsolmetaGSP13D_FD_184841 | JGI IMG/M metagenome (GOLD analysis project Ga0207748, IMG submission 184841) | High solid enriched microbial communities from the Joint BioEnergy Institute, USA - SP1-3-D (SPAdes) | ecosystem: Engineered > Bioreactor > SSF (Solid state fermentation) > Aerobic >...
GTAATTAGTTTTTATATAGAAATACATTTTTTGCGTTAAAAAAACAGGCCTACTTTCAGTCATGGCTAGAATCGCGTAGGAGGTGCGCGGCTCGCTTGGGTGCGCGGCTCGCTTGTGGATTACGTTAGGCGAATCCTCGGCATAAGGATGAGTCAGACCGAGCTGTGGACCCCATCACACCAAGTGACATACTTGCCCTGTGCACATAATAATGCCTGCTTGTCATTTTTGAACCCTGAAGTTGGAAAGTTGGAGAGAAACACAGTCCAATCCAACAGGGTATGGGGTATCCCCGGATCGTGCCGGATGGGGCCATGGGGCGGCCCGAACCCTAAGCCCTAAGACCTAAGCCCTAGGCGCGCTCCTAACCCGAATCGGCCGACTGCGGAACGTCCAGTGACGGCCTCACGGGCCTCGGAGCGGTCACGGGCGCTGGCTAGGGGCCAAGCTCGCCCTGGCCTTCAACTCCGGCGTCTTCCAAGACCATCCAGGTCTCCTCCACCGCTCTTTCGCTGGCACAGCTAAATAGCTATCAAATTCCTCGCCGGCTAAGCACCGCCCGTCGATATGCTTCGATATAACTATCTCCAGTTTCGATGAGTCAGCTGATTCCGTATAGTATTTACCGCCTGTTCAGCACGACGAAGTGGCAGGTCGGACCACGGGCTGATGACAAGGCGGCTTGACCGGATTGCTACACAGAGCAAAGTGAGGCGCCAAGCGAAAGCCGAGTTTTGATCCCCGCGGCCCCTTTATTCGCGAGTCGACGGACAGGTCTCAACAATAATGCTTCTGGTGCTGTTGGCGAGGGCGAAAGAAGTTCCGCCTTACGCTTCTTTCGTGTCGATCCTCCCAGCCCCCTGAAGGCCGCGTGCGTTCAATGAATCAATAGCGAGCCACCACATCTGTCCCGGAGACCGGAGTCGGGTCCGCTGGCGCAGAACAGGGCTTGCCGTTCAGATTCTGTATCATGGGATTTCCGAAGGCGTCCTGTCCACCTTCTAGCCAGGGTGGAGATCTCTCTCATGCCAAGCTTCACATTCCAGATGGTACTCCGTACTTGAGGATGCAGTGCGCACTCTCAAGCCATGAAATCGTAGCGCAGGATTCCGCGGCGGACCTTTGGCCTCACTAAAACCTCGGTGGAGTTTGACCCACAGTCTCCATTTTATGGTTCTCCCGTCGGGCTGGACAGTGGCTCCGTGCTACCATGCCGCATTATTGGAACATTGACAGCAGGACCGACGGCGGATTGCGGAGGCCGTCCTGTCCGCAGTCGGTGCTCTCGTCCCGACGTGGCCATCGTCAACGCAGGGTTGTGCTGCAGCAAACCGTCAAGACTGGGACAGAGTAACTAGGAACCGTCAGCGTCTCGGGAGCATAGGGATGGACGTTCTAATAGTGGGAACTCGATCGCTTTATGAAGTTACGGAGTACATACTCCAGCTGGAGATTCGAGCTTATGTGGCTCCGACGGAGTAGGCGCCAGATACTGAGCTTCCCCATGCCCGCCACAACCACGCTTCACGGAGACTGGAGTAGTCTGAACAGTGCTGAGCTTGGCCAACCCCAGCGATGTTACAATGGCGTGGCGGAAGGCTGCATCAACAAGCATCGCAAACTCCATATTCGACTGACCTTCAACCTCTCAGAATGCCGAGCGTGTTCTATCCACACCACCGGGTAGCAGCGTCCTCACAAACAATTTTGGCGACCGTATCCGGCCACACCAATTGTGAGGAATGCCGATGACATTCTTGTGTTGCATTCCCTCCACGCGGCGACAATGTGCGATTCTGCTGCGGCGTCCCTCGCTCACGGTATGAACGATCTCGACGCGTGGCCGTGTACCAAGTGAGGGCTTTCCCCAGGCACCCCTGCTCTCCCACGGAGCGGATATGAAATGATAAACACGGAGTTGAGTCAGGCCCACAACGTCGCGCAGCGTGTGGCTCGTGCAGGTGGTCTCCCTGGCTGAACTTGGTCGGGTTAGCTGGCGAGGTCGTCAGCGATGCCAGAAGCAGAAACGCTGTCCTTGCATCATTGTAAGCTGCAAAGCGATCAATCCGAGATCAACAGCCTCACTTTTCCGGGACGCCTCAGCGGTGCCAGGAAATGGATTAGCATTAGAGTGGCGCATTCGCCAGGTAAGCTATTCTCAGCGCAGGAGGTCAGGTCATTTCTGGTTTTGTCTTTCCCAATAATTTTTCCTCTATGGTAATCTTTTCCTTTCACCCCCAGACCGTCCTGTTGAAAATGCCTGTTCCCCTTTTGCAATTGGTCTCAGAACGAATGACGCCTTGCCGGTCTCACCAACAACTCGACTGCGCCGATTTCTCGGGCTAAGGCGCCTGTATTATCTCTGAGCACACTGGAGCTCCTGCTTGTTTGCCATTTGGCTTCCTGCTTTCCTGGATAGCTTACTTTAGTGCGCGCCCTGGTTTCTACTGCCAGGCTGCTCGCCACGTTGTCGAACTCCATCAACCCCTTAGGTGAGGATTGCTCGGACCTCTGACCGTTACGCAATTTAGTGTTCGTCTGTCTCTATCATTTGTCCTTACTCAATCTGTCTTTCGCCTGCGGCAGGCAAATTCAACAAACAATTCTCCGAAGGATTGTTTGCAACCGATCAGGCGGTGTACCGGAATATGTCTGCTTAATATCAAAGACTTCACTTATCGCCCACCGTTATACAATCCCCGCGAAACAGCCACAATAATCTCTGCAGCTCTCTACAAGGACGCCATTGTCAGACTTGCTTCATCTGTCTAAGACCCATCCTAGGTCGCTCGAGATGGATCTCCAAAAGACGAAAGAGGCAAGAAGGGATACACCTAGCAAGCAGGAGGAAAGCTCCGAATATCGCCTTGAGGCAGCTTATGGGGGGACTAGCAATTCCAAAAACTTTCCGAAAAATGACGCTCTTGACAGACCGCATGATTCCCAAAGCAACGGAGCTTCCATGGAAGTGAATGAAGGATGCCAGAGAACAACAGTCTCCCGTGATAATTGGTCATTTCTATCATGCTCCTCAGACGCGCAAAACAAAGCCCATACTCTGTCAGAACCAATGATCATTCCAGACGGCCTGGGGTTGGATGCGGAGAGACTCAACCTGCTGCACTCTGCAAACCTGTTACCTCCGGTAAGGAAAGAGACGCTCAGTGAGCTCGACCTACCTCGCATTGTGACCAATATCAACCTCCGAATGGATGCAAATTTCGATCGAGATCTTCATTTCAAGCCAGACCTAGATGGAGAAAAGGGCAGGAAAAAAAGGAAAGAAGCGGCTGAGTATTGGAAGGCTATGGAGATAGAAATATCGATTTATGCGTTCTGCGCCTCCCATAACCTGGATCTTTCCCCGGAACGGAATCGAAATTGTGCACGCCAAATGACGTTTTTTCCTCGGTTGCCGGCCATGTTCCAGACGCTGCAGGAGGTCCTAATGACTCTTGTTCCGGAGCGCGATCATCCAAGCGTCACACAGAATCTAGATGTTTCTCTTCTGATGCAACAAATTCGGAAAGGGGTCCTCGATTTGGTTGGTCTGTCTACCTGGCTGGCCGGACTTTTGAAAACACACTGCGCTCCCATGAGAGATGAGTGGGCAGATCAGATGGTTGAGCAGATTAGTCTGGGGTTCCACGCTCAGGACATGGGAAAGATCGTTGATGGGCTGCAGATGCTTTTCGGGATCCTTGAGGCTATGAAGCTTGTGAGTGAGCTGTACCCCTGAAAAAAAAGGACCGGACTGATGAAAGCAGGATGTTGCAAATCATCAAATACGCGCGTTACGCGTGCTCTTAATCGAGGACACTGTTCATTTTCTACAAGATTACTTCGGAAAGATGCTGAATGATAGCAGAGTCGAAAACTCCAGGAACTGGTACTTGAATTTACGAAACCAGGAGTTGCTCCGTCTAGAGAAGGATTCGGAAAACGACAGCTTCTGGCCCCTTGCGGTAATATTCCGCGGCCTTACTGAGATACTCTTACAGTTCGACAACAATGCGGTTCGCTTCCCAGAGACGTTTTCCCGCGATGCAAGGCGGTTGTGGCGGCTAAGGATCCAGCTTCGGGACATGATCAACCTCGAAATCTGCTGGCACTTCGTTGAAATCCACATTCGCCGCCAGAATATGTATCTCTCGTCGCCAGCGGTCACTTTTTCTAATTTCCGGTCGCGCATATTGTCGTTATTAGAAGAGGACGATGACGTTTATCGTTGGCTGAGAAACGCAAATAGTGTGGCTCTGGAGATCTCCAGGTTCGCATATGGCGATGACGTGGTCTCTGATGTCGTCTCCGCTATTGAAGGGCGATTGAGATGGTGTTTGTCTCATGAGTCTGACATTTTTCGGTACTTCCGGGATTCCATTCGGGATAAGCTTTTGAATATCACCTTTGCATTCGCAAGGAAATACCTGTACATGTCGCCACTCGCGATTTGTGAGTCGCAGCAGCCCCATCAGTTCGCCTACCAACTTTCGATATCGCAACGCCATATTGAGCTGGAGTATATTGCGATGCGGTTTGCTCATATAGGCGTGTTACACTGGAGGGTCTGGGCGCCAATTCTTTACCTGCGCGATGAGAACTCGAGGGCAGCAGAGATGGACCAAAATTCCGATACGAGCGACTCTAAGAAGGAGATGGCGGCTCGTTTATCCTCTGGGTGACATTAAATTACCTACGGTAACCTACATACGGAAAGAGTGTGACTTACGGCATCGGTGTATAGATTGCCTTCTGCTTACTCCAGATGTCTCTTGACTTTTTTTTTTCAGCTTCAATCCCCTGGTGCAAAAAAAGTATTTGTTATTTGTGTTCTGTTTTGCAGTTTAGCGTCCTTGCATAGCTGAATGGTTATCGGCGTCCAGGCGAGGGAGGCATTGCCTGCCAAAGTGGCCTGGCGGCAATTTCAGTTGGGTTTTCGGAAAGATGAAACTATGTGCATTTTTTTTTATTTTAGTCGATGTATTCTGTACATATAATTCATTATTTTCCCTTAGAACAGAATACGGCCATCAACCTCCAGAAAGAGTAGGATTAGTAGCCCATCATGTCACGTGATTTTTGGCAAGCGTTCGTATTGGCAGCTATCCGGCTGGAACTTTTTCAAAGGCATCAAATCAAGATATCAATTATTGACCACATGTATGCGACAATTCGCATCAATTCCCATATACGTCTTATTTCATACATGCTGTGAACTCGAGGTGTCCCGTATGACCCCGATCTCCCCCAAATGTATTAGTCGGTATCTTCGCAATTGGGTCGCCTCGTCTTTTTCCCCTTCCCTACATAACCCTTGCGACCAGGTTAGGTACCTATGTACTGTACAGTACCTCCTAGATTGTCTCAGTTCCTAGGAGGTGATAACATCATTCTTTAAACCCACCCACTTGCGTACCGACCTTCCTTCATATCATCAAAGCATTTTGAATCCGAGCACTTTATATTATTTATTCCACATAATGTTCGGAGCATAGTCATCTCTTTTTTTTCCCTATTTTTTATCATTCATTTCAATTCCACCCAAAACACCACGCGGGGGGGGGGGGGGGGGAGGGCACTCCCTTAAAACCTTAAACGTCAAAACGGGAGACATTTTTCAACAATAAAAAAGAAAAAAAAGGCTAGAAGCTACCTGACTATGCGACTCACATCCACCCTGGCATCCGCCGCGTCCGCATTCCCATGGCTCGCCTCGCTGAAGACCGCCCAGCTCCAGAGCATCGCGCAGGCAACTGGGATCCAGCTGTCTGGGCCCAAGGGAGTCCTCGTGCGGCGGCTGCAGAGGGAGCTTCAGCAGTGCGAGTACCCTCCGCCGTCCGTTACAGAAGGGTCGGGACAGGGAGAAGACGGTCCGAAAGCAGCAGCGGCGGCGCAGGAGGAGATTAATAATAACAATAACAGCAGCGCCAAGGGAAAGAAATTGAGCATCCTGAGCATCGATATGGGGATTCAGAATCTGGCTTTTGCACATCTGCTTGTTCCGAGTCCGGGCGCTGGAGGAGGAGGAAGCGGAAGCAGCAGCAATAAATATCCAGTGCCCACGCTCAACGCGTGGCGCCGTCTTGCTGTCTCTGCGTTTTCCAATTCTTCCGAGTCTTCTGCTTCTGAGTCCGCTACGTCGACGTCGACGCTGCTTGATACAGCCTCGTCGATGTTTCAGCGAATACTGGAATCCAAGTCCAAGTCCAAATCGAAAGCGAAAGCAAAAGACGAGAAAGCATCGGCCAGCATCGAAGAAGAAACAGCAGGAAAAGAAGAAACCGAAGCCGCCCTCATCCAGGCGGAACCAAACGCCGCCACCTTCTCCCCGGCCCTCTACGCCTCGCACGCCTACACGCTCATCACCTCCCTCATCGCGACCTACCGGCCCACCCACATCCTGATTGAGCGCCAGCGCTTCCGCTCCGGCGGCGGCGCCGCGGTGCAGGAGTGGACGCTGCGCGTGGGCGTCTTCGAGGGCATGCTCTACGCCGTCCTGCACACCCTTGCCCGGGAGAGAAAGGGTGGTTCTTGTTGTCCTTCTTCGATCGTCGTGCAGGGCGTGGAGCCGCAGCGCGTGGCGCGGTACTGGATGAAGATGATGCCTGAGCTTGTGGAGAAGGCGAAGAAGAAGGACAAGAAGAGCAGGAAGAAGAAGAAGAACAGGCTCAATTCGACGGAGACCAAGAAGGCCAAGATCGACGTCGTCGGGGGCTGGTTGTCTGCGTGGAGAGATGCCGCGGCAGCAGCAGCGGCAACAGGAAGCGAGCAGCAGTCATCAGCATTGAAGGTCGACATCGGTTCCGACGCTACGACGAGGGAGGTAGTGGATGCATACTTACGCAAATGGGAAGGGAAGAAGGAGAAGAAGAACAATAACAATAATAAAAAGAACAAGAGCAAGACCAAGGACGAGGAGGCCTCCGCCGCGGCGGCGGATATCGCCAAGGTGGACGACCTCGCGGACTGTCTCCTCCAGGGAGTCACCTGGCTGGACTGGCAGGCCATGCGAGGGAGGATCGCGAGGGACGGGCCCGATGCTGTCCAGGAGCTTCTTCGAACGGTGGATAATAATGAGAATGAGAACGAGATGATGGAAGAGAAGGAGGAGGCGTGAGTGTTATACACGCGCCCGCTGTCTATTCATATAGACTTTGCAGAGTCCTTTTTTGGTGATGTTAGAATGATTGTGTGTACAGTACTGTACAGTATGTATGTATGTATGTATGTATGTATTCTATACTACTTGAAGAGGGGCTTGGAGGGTTCGGTCTGTTTTGAGTCGGGTTGGGCTCTTTTTGCATAGACACGTTCACAGCTGGATAAATAGATAATCTGTACTACTATGCTTATGTATATGTACAGTACATTTATTTCTCTGTTTAGATCAGCTCTCTTCTCTTCGATTGGACCGTGACCTCCAGAAATAAATACCAAGTACTTCCGGAGGACTGCTGTTGTTCTCTTACCAAACACCACCTGACTGACTCAACAGTAATAATATATCAATAAATCAGGACAATTTCCATAGTTTCTAGAAACTTGGACCTACCCACGCGTGACTGAAAAAGAGAGAGAGAAAAAGAAAAAGCCCCGATACACATCACATACAGATCGGTCGTACAGTGCGACGGTGATCATGAGGGTGCCAGCCAGCCGGAGCCCTCCCCGAGCTGTGAACCAGGTTTAGTTTACTAGAGACGGGAGTGGTACTACTACTGGTTACCCGCGGAACTGCAGCATTATTGACATCAATTAATTAATTAATGAAAGTAAATAAATAAAAAAATACCAGAGGCGGCCCGGGGACCGTCTGTCAGCTCAACAGACACAGACACCTACCTATCTTCTTCCCTTACGGAGAGGAGATCGAGCGGGAAAAGAAAAAAAAGAGGAAAAGAAAAAGAGGCTCCACTGGAAACCGCGGGATGCGCATGGGGACGACGCGGGAATTTAATTGAGAGTATCATCAGAGAGACGCGGGATGATGGTTGGAAAGTGTGGAACCCGTTATTATTCTTATTATTTAACTCAAAGACTTACTTTACGGAGTATATTTCCCCGCCTTTTAACTTAAACGGCCAAATCCAATCCATGCAACGAGTCTCCCAAGTGCGGGTTCCTCAAACCCGCTCGACGGCAGATCCGTGGGTGATAGAGCCTCACAGAGGGAATAATATTATTAATGATGGAGGGAAAGGAAAGAAGAAAGGTGTACTAAGTCCTAGAGTACAGTACGGGCTTTTTTTTATTTCATGAGATCTCCAAGCTCGTCAGAGTGAGAGAGGATGATGACATCGTTAGAGTTTTCTATAACGATACCTACTAGTATGTACCTATGCTCATGACATGCACACAGAAAAGGGAAAGGAAATAAAGAAGAGAAGAAAAAATGTAGTACAGCAGAATCAGACATGTAAGTGTCTTGACTCAAGGTCGGGTTTCTCCTTCTTGCCTTTGGCGTTGGCCAATATATACCAAGAGAGCTGCGCGAGCAACCTGGCTTTGGTGCACATGGTATAGACAAGAAGATGAAAAAAAAGTGAAGAAATCTTTGTTGGTGAAGATGAAAGGAATCTGAAGATCCTATCGAACAAAGGCATATAGGGTACCGCATCAAAAGTCATAGAGAGTCAATCCATGACCCCCGTGCGTTCCCCCAGAAGAATGAAAAAAAAATATACATTCCCCAAATGGTACGTACAAATCCCAGCGCGCACTGGCGCGAATGAAAGAAAGATACCTCTCAGTCATTAGTCGCGACCAGCGACTCAGGCAAGCAGGAACCACGCAAATTCAAATCCCCCTGTTTACAGACGGCGGAGGCCAGAGGGAGCAGGGTACTTGCTCGTCACGAAGCCAGAGGGCCGCACCTTGTTGGGGATAGGGAAGGTGCCGTTGCCGAATGGTGGGACAGCTGGAGCAGCTGGGGCGGCTGGGGAGCTGGGAACCGCCACAGGGACGGTGGTGAAGGTTGGAGCCTGGTTGTTGACTTCAGGCGTGCTGACAACAGCATTGTCATTCGCTGGGACATTGACAGGAGTCGGGGTCGCAGTCTACACAAGCACTGTCAGCTTAAATGGTCCGAAACAAGAGACATTTGGGGGTACATACCACAGTGACGATCTCCTTCTGGATAACAGTGACAGTGGCTGCCGGAGCGCAGGCGCCGAGGCCATTGCCAGACTGGCTGTTTCCGCTGTTTCCAGACTGGCTGGATCCAGATTGGCTGCTTCCAGACTGGCTGCTCTCAGACAGACCGTTGCCAGACAGACCGTTGGCAGCGTTGGTGGTGACAGGGTAGACGGTGACGTATTCAGTAGTAGTAGAAGTGGAGGAGATCGTCGTGGTCGACTCTTCCTCCTGCTGTTGGTTTGCGGCAGGCGCAGGTGTCTAGAACGTGTTAGTTTGTTGAACACCAAGATGGAACGGTGCATCTAAGTCACATACCTCGACAACGTAGTGAGTCTGAGTGGCAGTACGGTGGATCGTGGTGGTGACGACCGTGGTCGAAGTACCGGTTCCAAGAGTGTAGGTGAGAGTGATATCCTCGGTCTTGGTCAAGGTATCATCTGCGCCTGGAACGGTACCGGCCAGACCTGTGCTCAGCGGGACAGGCGCGGGAGTGATGGACTCGGACGGAGCCTTCGCAAGGGGAGTAGGGATCACAAAGACAGAGGAGATCCGGACATCGGTGCTGTTGTAGCCGTGACGTCTGTGGGCGTGGAGAGGGTGAGCCGCCTCACCAACCGCGGCCAGCGAAGCCACAAGGGCAACGGAGATCTTGCCAGACAGGTGCATGTTGGAGTGCAGGAAGCAATCAATGCCTCTGGAATCAGTAATTTTTTTTTCCTTTGAAGGCGAAATCGTCAGCGCCGTTAAAGGAATGTGGGTGCGAAATCTATTCGCGTTAAATCGCGTAAACGAGCGACTGATGTGGGAGAAAAGAACGAAATTGCTCTCTGACACAGAGAACGAGGGAAGCAGAAGGACACGCTGACGGCCTTAAGAAGCAAAGAAAGGCCAAGGGGAGAGGAAGGGGAGCAGAGAAATACGGCCAGGGACGGGGAGCCGAGCGTGCCCAGGCACGGGCGTCCCGATACGGCGATACGGGGTGGAGCGCTGGCCGAGCACCTCACTAAACCCGACCCGGTGAAATTAGGGAGTGTTTAATTTCACAGCGTGCTGGCCTGATTCGCCGGGCGCTTGCCGCCCGACATTTCTGGGGCCTTTCCCACGCAGGGACTCGGGAGGAGGGTCTGCGGACGTTATGCCGGGGTCCCTCAGGGCCGCAGCATACAAGACGGACGGGGGATGCCATCCTCTGGAGGCGAGGCCAGGAACATGCGTGACGAAGCGCGGAGAGATGCTGTCTCCATCCCAGTACAGTAATCATCTCACTCTCCAGGGGGCAGGGTGAGTGCAACGTGGGCGGCGTGCGGCGGAAGAGGCGTGTTCCTGGTGCAATCTTATCTCGGAGCGGCAGGCCATTGGGCCGTGTGGGCGCCAAAAGGGGCGTGCGAGATGCAAGTGTTTTCTGGACGGAGACCGGCCCCGTGCCTCCAAAGAATAGATCTACTCCGTCCAGGGCAAGACGACCACAAACACCATCACGGCTTCACCCGCGTGCCAGGGACGCATCGCCGCAACATGGAGATGCTCATCTCAACGACCCGGCCTCTGGAGGACGGCTGCTGGCAAGCCGCACCTTGTTTACAGCTCCAGACTTCGCCCAGACTGCTAGTCATTAGCGAAGAATAAGAAGAATAATAAGATTAATGTCCAACAATGGCGTTAACCGAAGGCTCCGGACACCCCTGGGCCCTGAAGCGCTTGGCCCGTCCTCCTGCGCGCTGGACGGCGTCCTCTTGTTGCGGCACGACCCCACGGATCCGCTGTTTCTCGAAATCTGTTGCTGTCGCATTTTACCCTATCAGGGCATCTCGAACGTCGGCGGGAGACCAGCGTTTCATAAGGGTAGCAAGGGCCGCTCTAGGCGAGGGACCCTTTTCCGACGCCCATGGACGCCACAATATGCGCCGCAATATATTAACAGAGACACGTCAGAATTGCCGTGAAAGACAACAACATGTTTTTGTCTCTGTGCTCGCAGCTGTTCAACTAGCGCTGCTGAGAACAACCCCGCCGGGGTGGTCCGTGGCCGATAAATCGCTGATTGTCATGTGGAGCGATCCTAGAGTGTGCAGATCCTGTGCCATGACTCACAGACGGTGAACAGCGCTTCTGGCAGGATACTGGGCGCGACGGTTTGAGGTGCTGTATGGCCTTGTCTCGAAGAAAAGCTTGCCTGCTATCGATAAGTGATCAAAAAGAATGGGGGGGGGGGGGGGACCAGATGTTGGAGTGCGGCTAGCGAGACCCGTGGGCAGAAGGGCTGCGAGGCTGAAGCAGCCTTCTTGGCCGGTGCGGCATCGCATCACCGTCGCCGCCCTTTTTCCGCCTCGGCCAAGTACCCCGCGGGCTAATGTCGATCAGAAGCACAGGTCAGGTCTAGAATCCTCGACACGAACAATCCTTCCGCTCTCTCAGAGCGCGTGCAGCACGAAACCGCACCGTTGCCCACTCGAGCATGGCCACCAACTCGCTCCAGAGCCTGCGGGCACGCTACGGTGCCGCGCTCAAAGCCTTCGTTGCGTCCTCGAGGGCTTTCGAGATCCTTGGTACCGTGCCCGTCGACCCTCCGCCCACGGCGCCCAAAGTTCTCTATGTCCTGGACTCGTCCTTCAATCCTCCAACGCTCGCCCATCTGAGGATTGCCAGCTCTGCCCTGGCCGAAAACCCCGGCTCGTCGTCGAGGCTGCTCCTGCTCCTGGCGACCCAGAATGCAGACAAGCCGTCGAAACCAGCGCTCTTCGAGGACCGGCTGGTCATGATGGACCTGCTTGCCCGCGACCTCCGGTCCCGTCTGAGCGCTGCTGCCGGAGGTTCTGCTCAGGATGATGTCCCGCAGATCGATATAGGCGTCACGAAGAAGCCGTACTTCGTGGACAAGGCGGCCGAGATAGAGCGCGCCGGGGTATATCCCAAATCCATCGAGCAGGTGCATCTCACGGGCTATGACACCCTGATCCGGATCTTCAACCCGAAATATTACCCACCGGAGCACACTCTGAAGCCACTGGAGCCGTTCCTCGCTCAAAACAGATTGAGAGTGACGATGCGCCCGGATGACGAGTGGGGTGGGCGGGAAGAGCAAGAGGCCTATCTCCGGGACATTGCTCAGGGCTCATTAGAGAGCCTTGGAGGCAAAAGAGAATGGGCGCAGCGCATTCAGCTCGTCGAAGGGGCTCAAAAAGGTGAGGAAGTGGTGAGCTCGACCAAGGCCCGGGAGGCCGCCAAATCTGGACAGGGGAACCTCGACTTGCTGGTCCCTAGCAATGTCCGCGATTATGTCATCTCCCAAGAGCTCTACAAAGATGATTAACTTGGCCAATTGCACTCTTGCTGTGCGTGAGTGTGTGTTGGAGTGTTGATCGTCGATGGCAGCTGTGTATGCATGCGATTACTTGACGACCGGTTCGCAGTGACGCACATGTCACTTGGGGATTGATGGATAAAGCCCTTTTTATGACTTCGCGATATATAGAATAATACGTAGAGACGTCACAAGATGTACTGTACATGAAAATTAGAACACATTCGACCGGAGACCCCATATCCGCACAGAGAAAACTACCTCCCATCATCAACCGTACAAGGACATAGATCGTAGCTTTTTCCAGCATCAGACAGACCTGCTACCTTATTCCTCCTCTTCCTCCCTCTTCCCAAGTGTATAGGCCAGCCCGCCGCCAACCATATTCACCAGACAGAGCCCCATCGTCGCACCCCGGACGATTCCCCGCGCCCCCCACTTCTTCACGAAGGGATGCTTCCGCCGGCCCGCGAGGAGCAGGTACAGGCCGGACCACGCCGCGCTGATCCCGGCGCTGTCGACCGTGAAGCCCTGGAGGTTGGCGTAGCTGGTGAAGAGAAATACGGGGGGAAAGAGCATGGGCAGCGCCTGGAAGGGACGCGCATGTTGCGCGGTGACGAGGGTCGCCAGGACGGTTGGTGGGATGGAAGATTCTTGTGTTCGCAATTGTTAGCATAAGATCATTATTAAGTCATTGAGCAATAGCTATTGGCAAATGTACTGTCGAGAAAAGAAAAAGGGAAGAAGTTCAGCTGCCTACCTCCCCATGCTCTGGCGCGTTGAACAAGAGACTTCTTTGCCGATTCGGCCGTCGACTCGTCGGAGCCTGTCATTGTTCCGGATGAAACCGCTTTGAGGATTGCAGAGGGAATGCAATTAGGGAAATAATAATAATAATAATAATAAAAGATATGTTCAGCAGCAGCAGATCGTGGGAACCTCAGGCATCGCACAGCTTTGATAGCTCTAAGTTGGAGCTCGAGCTCCGCGAGAACTTTTGGTACATGATCGATAGCAGAAGCCGGATACGGGTCTGTGGTTCGCTGGGCTGCGTGCGCATGGGCTAGCTACCCTAGCGTCAACCACCGATCCCTCACCAAGACACCACGTTGGTCATTTACCATCCTCTCCAGATCTAGACCAGCCAACCCGAGTGCAAAATCCATTCTATCATCCCCATAAGTTGACTAGTTCCTCTCAAATCCACACCTAAACACTGGGGAAAAGAAAGAACCTCGCGTGCTCTCGGAGAGTTCGACTGCCAGTCCCATCTCTCTCTCTTTATCTCTCTCCTCCCCCCGACCCCGTCGCGGGCTCGGTCTCCCCCCGCCGCGCCACCCGTGAATAATAATCGCGACCCTTACGACCGACGAGAGTCCCATCGAATCCAGAGGGCAGCTGAGCTGAGCTGAGCTTCAGCGGGACAGATTGATCGATCCGCAATAGTCGACGACAACAATGCCATCCGCTACCGCGTCCGGAGCGAACGCGAATCCCAGCGGGGGCTCGGCGAGCTCTCGCGACCATAATCAGGGGAACCAGGAGCGCAAGTACACGCCCGAGCAGAAGGCTGCCGTGATACGGATACGGAAATGCTCGCCGACGGCGTTCTACGAGATCCTGGGCCTAGAGAAGACGGCCTCGGATGCGGAGATCAAGAAGGCGTATCGGAAATTGAGTCTGTTGACACATCCGGATAAGAACGGGTATGAGGGGGCAGACGAGGCGTTCAAGAGTGAGTTTTCTTTCTCTCTTCCCTGATGGTATGCAACGTTGTTGCTAACGTACGTTGAATCAAAACACAGTGGTCTCGAGGGCTTTCCAGGTACTGTCTGATCCGGACAAGAAGGCCAAATACGATAAGTTCGGCGTCGACCCAGATAGCAGGTTCTCTGCTGCAGGCGCCTCCGGCGCCTCCAACCCGTTCAGCGGCTTTAGCGGGTTCCAGCGGCCACCTAACGCATCGTCGTCGAGTGCTGGGGGCGCACACTTCTTCGAGGAGGAGATATCGCCCGAGGAACTGTTCAACCGGTTCTTCAATGGCGGCTTGGGAGGCGGGTTTGGCCCCTTCGGTAGGTTATGCTACAGCTGGTATGTCGTCCTAGCGATATGCTGATATATTTCTACTTCCAGGCGGCCAGCAGTTTGTCTTCAACATGGGAGGAGGCCCTGGATTCCGTGTACATCAGTTCGGAGGCACGCGGCCCCGAACAAGGCCACGGGAAGCCAACACGCGGTCAGAACCCGCGCAGTCTGGCTGGTGGTCGTTGCAGCAGCTGCTTCCTCTCATCCTCCTGTTTGTCCTGCCTCTCATCTCTTCGCTGTTCTCGTGGACTTCTTCTACTCCTTCCGGTCCTACTTACCGCTTCGACGCACCTATCGCGCCCCATGTTATGCAGCGGACGACACCGAAACTGAAGGTCAACTACTTCGTCAATCCCAGGGAAGTTGAAGATTTCACTCCCCGGAAGTTCTATCAGCTTGACCAACGGGTAGAAGTGGACTACGTCACGAAGCTACGGTACGAGTGCGAGAGCGAAGTGCAGATGCGGGACCGCATGATCCAGGAAGCTCAGGGCTGGTTCTTCCCGGATGTCGAGAAGATGAAGGCGGCGCGCTCCATGGAGCTGAAGAGCTGCAGGCGCTTGGATGCGCTGAAGGGGAAGACGAGGTCTTGAAGGGAGTTTAATGCTAATGTTCTGTACTTTCTCTCTCTCTTTTTTCTCTTTTTTTGTTTGGTTTTGTTTTCGTTTTCTATAGATATCGATGTTGCACTAGGATTGGCGTCCTTGGGGTTATGTCGAGCTTATGACTCTTAATGCCTCTGCGATGAGGTTGTTTTGTGTATACGCCGTTAGTACTGAATGACATGGATTGATATACTTTTTCACTCTTGATCTGTCTTCGTAGAGGGATTATTAATTCCGGGAGAAGGCCCGATTAGGCTTGTCGGGAGCTCCCGCGGCGGAGGCGGCCCTTGGGCGTGCTCGGGGGAGGCTCCCGGCTCTCGGCGCGCCCGCGGGCTTTGCCTTCCTGGGCAACGGACGCCGGAGAAACGTGCGGCGCCGCCTCCAGCTTAGTTAATATGCGGGCAGAAGCCCAGCGATCATGACCGAAGGTCGCCAGTGACCGCCAGTGATATACTTAACGCCTCCTCCGTAATAATATCGCCGCGGGTGGCTCGTCCCCCAGATTCAGCAGCTCGAGCCTGGCAGTCCGACCCCTCTGCATCCTGCTGCCCTTGTGCGCGAGAGGTTCCTGACAGATCGTATCGCTTTACCTATTCCAGGCACTGTCGTCGAACCATGTCAGATACGCTCTCTGACGCGGACAAGGTCAGTTTTCTAAAATCCAGGTTCCGCCCTGCCCACTTTCAGGTGACGTTACCCCGGACTAGCTGCTGATCCAGCCTTGTCGCACTCCAGATCCGCAACAAACGCCTGGCGAAGCTGGGGAACCAGGCTACCTCCTCGCAGTCCTCGTCGCCTGCTCCCGGCGCACCAGAATCTGGGCAGGGCCAACCAGGGCCGTCACGGCCTCAGATCAATGTGAACAAGGCATCATCTCCGCAGCCGGAGACGCAGCCCTCAGAGGGAAAGCGGATCAGGATAATTCCCGCATCTTCCAGTACATCGATACCCGAGCGGCCGCAGTCGACTTCCACACTGCCGGCGAAACGGGCGGCACCCAAAGCGGAGGAGAGCATCGAGGCCTTCGAAGACAGGACGCTGAGTGCGGTCTTCAGGATCAGCCTCAGCGAGGACCGACAGCAGGACGTCCACGGCCACAAGCTGATCTACCTGCCGGGGTTGCGGGGTGAGCTCGAGGAGCAGGGCCGGGACCTGCGCATTGACGTCGGGGTCTTGGACCAGGCTCTTCTGGAGGCAGCGTCGAGCGTCAGCAATCGGAAGCCTCTGGACTACCTGCTGCCCTGCTGGAAGAGGGTCTCGAGGCTGTACAAGGGCTTCCGAAAGTCCCAGGATGACGATCCCAAGTTCAATATCGTCCGCGAGGCGAGACGGTTATGTATGAGTTACTGCATCTTCGCCTTTACGATGCCAGAGATGTTTGGGTGCGTATTACCTCTTGCGCTCCAATTGCTGGAGAAATGTTAATGCTCATTTCTCTTGTTCTACAGGCTTGAACCGGCAGAGGAGTCTCTGCTGAAGCCCTATCTTCTCCTGGAACCCGAGGACGATAAGGGTATCGATTTTGAATTCATGGCCGAGGCGGTCCGGCGGTTCGAGGAGGATGAGAATCTTAAACCCGCTTTCATCAATGCGGTGGAGGCGTTGAGTCGGGATCTCGCGAAGAAGACTATCAACGATGATTACAAGCCCTATGTGATGGTATGTTAGACGATCTTTTTTTTTCTATACAAGAGTGCCCATTCCAACTCGTCATCCAGGCTTTGCGGAACCTCGTCCGCCACGCTGCCATTGCGGCTGCTATCACAGAATCTTCGATCTTCAACGCAACTCGAGATCCCGCTTTGTTTGAGGAGGAGACACTCCTGGGACCATGGTTCCGCCTCTCCCCTCTGCAGAGCAATGTTACAACCACCTATTTCTCGTCCCCGAAGACGAGGGACCAAGCTTACATCCTGAATGCGCAGAGGTCTCTTCGGATGACGCAGCAGATACTCAGCTCCGACCTACTAGACGTCATAAACCATATGATTCGGGCATCGAAAGATGCCAGAGAGAGGGTCTTAGATTGGTTCGCTGCGGCTCTGAATATCAATCATAAGCGGAGAGCGATGCAGGTGGATCCGAAGACGGTGTCGTCGGATGGATTCATGTTTAATATCACGACTTGCCTGGATCAGCTTTGTGAACCGTTCATGGATGCCACGTTCACAAAGGTGAGAGATCTTCGGGAGATCGTTAGATGTTTTTCAATGCTGACCTCCACTAGATTGACAGGATTGACCCAGACTATCTACACCGCAAACCCCGCGTAGAGATGAGGGATGAGACCAAGATTAATGCTGATCAACATGCCTCTGATGAGTTCTATTCGAAGACCGTGGAGGGGACTTCGAACTTCATTACCGAAATCTTCTTCTTAACCGTCGCTGCTCATCACTATGGAAGCGAGTCCCTGACGTCAAAACTGGAGCAGCTTGAGAAGGACCTTCGACACATGGAATCTACCATTAACAAGTTCGAGCTCGAGCGGCACAAGTGGATACACAACCCTGTCCAATTACGGGCGTTCGAGGAGGCCCTGAAGAAGTACAAGGACAAATACGACCTTGGTCTTTCCCTCAAGTACAGTCTGCAGGGCGTACTATTCGACGACCAGTGGCAGGCTCGCTCGATGCAGTTCATGCGATATGTCATCGTGTGGCTGCTTAGACTCGTGTCGGGAGTCGACTTCCCCAAGGAACCACTCAAGTTGCCTCTTCCACAGCAGCAGCCCGAGGTTTTCAAATGTCTGCCGGAATACTTCGTGGATGACATTGTCAGTAACTTCAAGTTCATCATGTGGGCTATGCCCCAGATAATTACCGCAACCCAGGGGGATGAGCTGGTGATGCTCTGCATCACCTTTCTGGAGAGCTCGGATTACATCAAAAATCCGTACCTGAAAGCTGGCCTGGTATCTATCCTTTTCCGGGGGACATGGCCCCGCCCTGGTGGCGGAAGGGGTGTACTTGTTGACCTGCTCAATTCCATGCCGTTCGCTAATGAATATCTTCTGCACGCGATCATGAAATTCTACATCGAAGCCGAGTTTACGGGCACCCACACCCAGTTCTTTGACAAGTTCAACATTCGGTACGAGATATTCCAAATAATCAAGTGCATCTGGCCGAACCCCCTCTACCAAAACCAGCTCTCGCACCAGGCAAGCCGGAATCTCGATTTCTTCGTGCGGTTTGTCAACCTCCTTCTCAATGACGTGACGTTTGTCCTCGACGAGTCCTTCACCGCCTTCCTTACCATACACGATGTACAGGTTGCGCTTAGCCAGAGCGGAAGTACGATGGACCAGAATACACGTCAAGAGAAGGAGGAGCAGCTTGCGGCGGCCCAGACGAGGGCAAAGTCCTACATGCAGCTGACGAATGAGACCGTCGCGATGCTCAAGCTCTTCACGCACGCGCTTGCGGAATCCTTTACGATGCCAGAGATCGTCCAGCGACTGGCGGACATGCTGGACTACAATCTGGACGCGATGGTGGGTCCGAAGAGCTCCAACCTGCGGGTGGAAAACCTGCAGGAATACGGCTTCCACCCACGGACGCTCCTGAGCGAGATCGTCGACGTGTACCTCAACCTGATGGACAGGGAGAATTTCATCTTCGCCATCGCCCGAGACGGCCGATCGTACAAGCCCCAGAACTTCGAAAAGGCCGCCGAGATTCTGCGGAAGTGGTCTCTGAAGTCTCCTGAGGAGTTGAAGAAGTGGGAACTGTTGCAGAAAAAGGTCAAGGAAGCCAAGGAGGCGGACGAACAGGCGGAAGAGGATCTGGGAGAGATCCCGGATGAATTCTTAGGTATGTTGAGAGCTGCGTGGTGTTCTTTCTTGTTCATGACGATGCTAACGCTGATTGATAGATCCTCTGATGTACACTTTGATGGAAGATCCTGTGATCCTGCCCAGCTCGAGAGTGTCCATCGACCGGTCTACCATCCAGTCCCACCTTCTCAGTGACCCCAGCGATCCATTCAACCGAGCGCCGCTTAAGATTGAAGATGTGAAGCCAGGTAAGAGCTCAATTGATAATGGCCCATTTTTGTGGATCCTTAGCTGACATTGCCTCTTCCTAGATACCGAACTCAAGGCCAAGATCGAGGCATTCAAAGCGGAGAGGAAAGCACAGAAGAAACAGGCGATGGCGCAGACCGCTCCGGAGAGCATGGACACTTCAACTGGCTGATCTTGGCGTCGGAGCAGATATGGTGTGGTATCTGCTGGACAGTTATAAATGGGCTGGCGGAATTGCATATAATTCGATGTCACATTTATCTTTCTATTTGCAGGCGATTAGCGCAATCGAGAACTGCATCGCGGCGGTGCTGATTTCTTAGGAGCGACACTTTGGTTTGGGATTAGCGATTTTGGCCATGTCAGGGTTACAGCGACTAGATGCAAATGTCTATTCACTAGTAGTTACTAATCTGTGTGTTTGTATCAGCTATAAACATTATTGCCTCTACTGTAGCATGGATCCTGTGGGGTGAACGACAGCATCACGTGGCGACGCGATATGACGTTCAGATGATGAGACTCGTGCAGTCCGTATGAGGCAAGTGTTCGGAGTACCTAGACAGGTAGACGGGGCTCGCCGCCATGGCTCATGCATGTTCACAGTCAATCACGTGTTGACAGTTAATTCAGGCTGAATTGGACTCAGTCCTGGCCTTTTAGACCCTGCACAGTGCGACGCTGCCCTGATCGTTATGCTGTCGTTCCTCCACATCTCGACTCGGGGATCTTTTTTCCCCCTCTCTGCGGAGTACTTGAGGCTTGCGTCCATCAGGACCTAGCCAGCTCTCACACATACCTATACAGCTAAATAGCGAACGCTGCTACCCCTCCTCATCCTTCTGGGTTCTAGGTAGGAGAGAGAGCCACCCCAGCTGGGATATCTGGGACACAATGGGCTCTGTCATGTCGACCATCGCGTCCGGTTGGGGATCAGTCCCTCCGCTGACCGACTTCTTCCCACCGACGCCAGAGGCGTACTCGTCGCTGCTCAGCATGTTCCAGTACTTCCCTGTGGTGAGTAGACGCAAATCCCCATAACATACATCTGGACAAGTCGAAATCTCGCTGATAATTGGGCCGCAAACGACCAGATCACCATCTCGCAATGGCTCTCCTCCTTCCACCCCGCGGGCAAGACCTCCCTCGCGAGCTCCCGCCTCAACCTCCCGGGCCCCATCGCCTGGTCCATCATGGAGATCGTGGGGCCCATCAACCTGCTCTATGTCCTCTGGCGCCTGCCGCCCATGCTCGACACGAACATGAGCATCGCCTCCCTCACCACCTGGAACAAGCTCGTCGCGTCGCTGTACGTGGTCCACTACGTCAACCGCGCCATCATCTCCCCGCTCTTCGCGTCGCCCAGCATGTCCCCGATCCACGCGAGCATCGTGCTCAGCGCGGCCCTGTTCAACTGGTTCAATTCGTCGTGTCTGGCCGCGTGGCTTGTGGGGTATGAGACGCCCGTGCTGGGGTACAAGACGGACGGAGGGGCGCCGGCCTCTTCTTCTGCACTCTCATCGCTTTCAATCACGCAGCAGGTCCTTCCATACGCAGGCCTCGCCCTCTTCGCCATCGGCATGGCGGGCAACATCTCCGCGGAGCGGACGCTGTACCGGCTCCGCCGCGAGGAGGCCGACAGGCGCTTCATCGCCATCGCGAACGAGAAGAAGCGCAAGCAGGAGGAAACAAAGAGACCCTCCGGTGCGGACCTCCCGCCCGAGACCACCGTCCAGGAGACCAGGGACCGCTACACCAAGGTGTACGTCGTCCCGCCGCCGAGGGGGCTCTACCGCGCCATGCTCTACCCGCACTACGTCTTCGAATGGCTCGAGTGGTTCGGCTTCGCACTCGCTGGCACCGCCGTGTTTCCTGGACGTAAGCTCTCAACCTCAGGCTCAGGTTCGTACGCGACCGCAACGCCTCCCATCAGGCGTCTCGCGCCGTGGCTCGTCCCCGCCGCGTGGGCGGCGGAGCGGCTCCGGGTCCCGCTGCCGCTGCCCGCGGTGGTGTTCTGCGCCAACGCCGTGGCGAACATGCTGCCGCACGCGCGCTGGGGGCGGAAGTGGTACGTGGACAAGTTCGGGGAGAAGGCCGTGGCGGGCAGGGGCGCGGTGGTGCCGTGGTTCAAGTGGTTGTGATGGTGAATTGAATTGAATTGAATGGCTATATTGATCGGTTGGTCCATTTGATTAGTTTCGGAGATGCCTAGGATAGGATACGATACGATAATTAAAAGAGTTTTCGGGGGTTTATTGATACATACATACATACTTGGAGACTTCGGCTCTTATCTATCTTACTAGTAGATAACGAGATCATGGGATCATGGCAGTGTTGAATAAGACGGCCGGGAGACAGACGGCCACAATTCCTGGCGTACATACAACACTACAGCTGGAGACAAGATAGAAGAACCTTTTAGGATTTGTAGAAACACCTCCAGTCGTTGAAGACGGACCGGGAAGGAGCTCATCATTTCCCTCTATAGCGGTCGATGGTTCTAATCACAGAACCTGTCTCTCGGACCTGTTCTAGAAAAAGCATGGTGCTGTTGAGAGAAACCCCCATGGTATTTATTTGCACACACGTGGGAAAAGAAAACAGAACTAAATTGTTGAAAACATAAGCGGCCTCAGGGCTCAAAGATCGCCGCACTCCGCTTCTTCCACCCTAAAGCGTACACGACCGGGTAAAACCTTTTTTGACCACGAAATACGAAAAAAAGGAAACGTATCGCCAACGCCGATGTTGAAATCGTAGCACGTAACACCCTTTTGCTCCCCTTCTAGTTGAAAAACCGTAACCCATATGTTGAACTTTTGGTATCATCATCGTAACTCATCACGTAGAGAGCACCCCTCCTGCTCTCTACCTCTTATTTGAAGTGGCACGTTGAGGATGCTCACTTCAACGACTGGGTGTATCATTTATTTGGAGTACTTCTGGCGGTAGAACTTGGCCGCGTTCACCATGTTGGTGAGGGAGGCCTTTGTCTCCGGCCACTGTCTGGTCTTCAGACCACAGTCAGGGTCGATCCAGAGTTGATCTGGTCTCAGGTACTCAAGCATCTCAGCGATGCGGTCCTTGATCTCCTGCTCGCTTGGAACACGCGGGGAGTGGATGTCGTAGACACCAGGACCGATGTGACGGGGGTAGGCCTCGTCGACGAAGACCTTGAGCAGCTTAGCATCAGATTTGCTGTTCTCAATGCTGAGAACATCAGCGTCAAGAGCGGCAATAGCATGGAAGAAGTCCTGGAACTCAGAGTAGCAGAAATGGGAGTGGATCTGGGTGCCGTCGGCAACACCGGCGGTGGCCAGACGGAAAGACTTGACAGCCCAGTCAAGATATTCATCACGCTCCTTGCCTGCACGAAGAGGCAGACCCTCACGCAGAGCAGGCTCGTCGACCTGGATGATGTTGATACCAGCCGCCTCGAGGTCGAGGACTTCGTCACGCAGGGCAAGAGCAAGCTGCTGAGCCTGCACGGACTGGTGGACGTCGTCACGAGGGAACGACCAGCGGAGGCAAGTGATGGGGCCCGTGAGCATGCCCTTCATAGGCTTCTTCGAGATGGAAGCAGCATACTTGGACTCCTTGACGGTCATTGGACCAGGGCGGGAGATATCACCAACGATGATCGGCGGACGCACGCAACGGGATCCATAGCTCTGGACCCAGGCGTTGGTGGTGAAGACGAAGCCAGTAAGCTTCTCACCGAAGTACTGGACCATATCATTGCGCTCCGGCTCACCGTGGACGAAGACATCCAGGTCAAGCTCCTCCTGGATCTTGACGACCTCCTGGATCTCCTTCTCGATGAACTTCTCGTACTCCTCAGCAGTAATCTCGCCCTTGGTGAACTTGTTGCGCTGAATACGGATCTCCTTGGTCTGGGGGAACGATCCAATAGTGGTGGTTGGGAACAGCGGAAGGTTAAGAGTCTTCTGCTGCTCAGCGATACGGACAGGGAAAGGCGACTTGCGGTTGTACATGTCTTCCGTGATAGCCGCCTGCCTCTCCCTGACCTTGGGGTCGTTCGTGATCTTGGACGAGGCACGGGACTGGATAGACTTGGCGTTGGCCTCGAGCTGCTCACGGACGGCGGCCGGGCCCTCAGTAACAGCCTTGGCGATCACGACCACTTCGGCACACTTCTCGACAGCAAAGCTGAACCAATCCCTGACCTCGGGGTCAAGGTTCTTCTCGCTCTCGAGGGTGTGAGGAACGTGCAGCAAGGAGCTCGAGGTGGCAACAATGACTCTGTCCTTGCCGAGTTTCTGGATAGCAAGCTCGACCTTCTCAATGGCGGTCTTGAAGTTCGTCTTCCAGATGTTACGGCCGTCAACGACACCAGCGGAGAGGGTCTGGTTGGGACCGAGAGCGCCAATGACGGTCTCAAGCTGCTCTGGGTTGCGAACAAGGTCAACGTGGATGGCGTACAGGTTCTGGAGAGAGGACAGGACGTCGATGTTGTGAACGATGTCACCGAAGTAGGTGGCAAGGGTGATACGAGGCGCCTTGTCACCAAGAGCACCCAGCTTCTCGTAGGCCGGCTTGAAAGCAGCCTTCGACTTGGGCGGGAGGTCGAAGACGAGAACGGGCTCATCGATTTGGACATCCTGAGCGCCGGCCTCCTTGAGCTTGGCAAGGAGCTCCACGTACAGAGGAAGGAGCTTCTCAAGATGGTCGATAGGCGCAACCGTCTGTCCACGGTCGGCCTTGGCGAGGGTCAAGAAGGAGACAGGTCCAAGGATGACAGGACGGGTGATGATACCGGCCTCCTTGGCCTCAAGGAACTCAACGACAGGCTTGGGCTCAGCGGCCAGCTTGAACTGCTGGTTGTCCTGAAGAGCAGGCTTGACGTAGTGGTAGTTCGAGTCGAACCATTTCACCATTTCCTGGACCAGTTCGTTAGCCAGAAGAGCGGCATGCTCGATGACGGATCATCAACATACCAAGCTGGGAACGTCGATGGCGGGAAGGCCATCCTTGGCTGGTCTCTGCAGACCACGACCCATGGCGAAGTACTCGTCAAGAGGGTGGAGGCCATACTTGGAGTATCTCTCCGGGATGACCTGATCGGCGGAATTAGACTCAATCACGGAATCAACGGCCAATTGGGGTTACCTACGCCGAAGAGCTGGATGTGGTCGAGAACCTGGTCGTAGAAGGCGAAGTCGTTGCTGGGGATGATGTCAACACCAGCATCCTTCTGGATTTTCCAGTGCTCCAGACGCAGTCTCTTTCCCTCCTTCAGCAGGTCCTCGCGGGAGATCTTCTCCGACCAGTATGCCTCCGTGGCCTTCTTGAGCTCACGGAGCTTTCCCATACGAGGGAAGCCCAGAACGGAGCTACCACGTTTGTTAGTTGCAAATAACTCGGGGAATCATGTGGGATGCTTACGATTGGACCATTCTGGCTGGTGTTTTCCGGGTGACGGGACAAAGAGAAGTAGGGGAGGGGAATCGAGGGGAGAGAGAGAGGCGGATGTAGTGAGTGAGGGTGGCGGTAGAGATGAGGCGATTGACAGGCAAGAGACTCAATCCCTTGAGCTGCCACAAGAGGGGTAGGAGAGGAGGGGTTGCTGAGGGAGGAGAAGGAGAAAAAGAAGAGAAAAGGAGCGCAGGGGGAGGGAGAAGAAGACGGCGGCACGGCGCTGGTACGGACTAGTCGCCTAGGAGAAAAAGTCGGCGGGACGGAAGCGGGCGGTCGAGCGTCGGGCGATGGATGGAGGGGCGGACGCGGGGTGCGGCGCTCTGACGCGATCGCCTCGCCCGCTGACTACACACCGAAGTCGGCGCTGCCGTCCAGACCCATGCGCGTTGCCGTCTCCTCCTCGACAAACGCAGCAGACCCCTCCAGCGTACGGCATCCAGACCAGTCGCAGAGGGAGACGCGTTTGCGTCCTGGTCTTTGGAGGTCAGCAGGCCTCGCTCCGCAGCTTCTGCTTGCTTGTTGACCCTTTCGGGACGCCGAAAGCTCTGACCCTGTCCTATCCCGAGTGGCTGCCAATCCCCACACAAACTTGACCTTCATCACATTGACATGGTAAATATCCTGGGCACAATGGCCAACGCATACAGTATGATCCTGGGACGCCTCGATGGAGGACGCCCTCTGCTCCTACCACCGGGTTTTACCTCCCAGGGAGAAAGACGAGCATAGTGTCTTCCGCTGCGTCAAATAGTGTTCGATCATCTGCATCTAACAGCTGGCGCCACTCGCTTCGTGAACATGGCAGTACAGGACAGACGGCGTGGGCACCTGGATCCCGGGTCTTTGCAAATATCAGCACCAGTCAGCCGTTATCTAATGATTTGGATCTTGGTCATCATTCGTTCCTGGGCTTGGGATTTTCCCATATCGCACCCTTTCCCAGGACTTACTGCCTGGTATAAATGTTCCTCTCCATATGCATAATTTAGCTCATGATACTGTTCACCTTGGCTTAAGGATGAGAGTTGACGTCATGCATCGAGGTACTTCGCATGCTAAGAGGCATGGTCAAACGTCCCTTCCGATAATCAGCCTTAGGTTTATATTCATTCATTTCATATACACCCAATTCTATAAGGCTGGAAACTTTTGCAAAGGCAAGACAACAATGGAAGCTGTGTTTCCTGTTTGTTTGAAGGCTTGTTCCTTCCTGTTCTGTATTCCCGCTGACAACTTCCTTTCAGAGCTACTCTCCCTTAGGCTGTTTGCAGAATATTGACAATGACAGACCTTTCATCTAATTCGGAAGCAAGTTTCATTCTCATTCCTTAGAAGCAGACTAAAGCCTGTGATGTGGATTCTTCGTTGCGTTTCTCAACTTCAGTGTTAAGCCCGAACCACCGCCAGCCGAATCATCTCTTTTCCAGTCATACAGTCTTACGGCCGAAATGGGTCTCCTAGCATGTCGTCGCCCAAAGAAGCTAAAGAAATCAACGGCAACTTCAGGAGATGCTCCGAACCCTGCTCCTCAAGCAGCGACACCGGAACTCGTCCGCGCAGGGGTATCGTCATCGGCGGATCAGGCTCATAGGCCAGGCTTACAGGGCTTATTCGAGCCTCCGTCGACTCCACTTGAAGGGCCCGAACCTATATTTTCTCTAGATGGACAGTCTTCGAATCAGGATGCATCTTCTTCCGCAAGGGCAATAAGGAACAGAGAGCGGCGCCGTCCTCTGGAAGCCTTCTCGGGCAGAATTCGAAGAGGGCTTTCTCGAGAATCAAGATTTCTCAGCCGGTCGTCAAGGAGACTCGAAAAGCACAGGATCCGCTCTTTATTTTTGGCAGTGGAGTCCACAGCTGCCTCCGGTTCTTTTGCTCAAGATCATTCCCTTGGAAGTGGTCTGGTTAGCGACAGAGCATATGATAGCGATGCACAGTGTATCTCCACCCCAAAAGGTTCGGATAAGCCTGCAGGGCCGGACTCTGCTGGAAAATCCACTAATAGATCGCCAAATAGCCTTCCCGACGACCCTGACATAGCAACGCATAAGGCGAGGGAGCAGTCTCATACAGAGAGGATCGAGAATTGTGATACACTGCTCAACCGGCATGACCATGATAACATCAGCCTGGATAGCAGAAATGATAGTCGACTTCGATTCCCCTCTTCAACTATTGAGTTGCAAAGCTCACAAGAAGCATCTATTCCAACAATTTCAGCAAACGAAGGGTGTACACAAGAGTTTACAGATCCGGTTGAAAACAAACTGTCAATTGCATTGCGCACGGCGGAGAACGCAGCTTCTGAGACAAGCGACGAAGAAAAAGCAAGAGATACCTGCTCTTCCTTACAGTTGCCACAGACTCCGACTGCGATTCACGGAATAAGCCATACTTTGCGAGAGGATACCCAAGATTCCTCCCTCCTGAAAGTTTCAGAAATGTGGGGAGACCAGTCTTCCACTCAGTCGAAGCCAGGAAGGGATGCTGTCCGTTCGGATGGAAATACAGAGTGTCATATCGGTAGAAGTGTCACTTATCCAACGGCTCTCACTAGCTTTCAGAATTCTCTGGCAGACATTCAGTTAATCCTGGACGCTAGACACACACGGCGACATTCAAATCCTGTGGGATCAATATCCGAACGGAGCTCAGTTCACCTATGTGATATGAACATATCAAAAAGGCTGGCGTCGACGTCCATGACACCAGTGAGATTAACCCAAGACCAATCGTCGGGATCTAATCGACGAATGGTTGATTCTAGCTTTAGCAGCGCCGCGTCTCACAAGCACGAATACAAAGGTTCTGAAGCGGCGGCTCCGGGATTCGGGTCGAGAAGACCCGTGGAAGCTAACAATCGTGGAAGGGACGTCTCTTCATTCTATCTTTCACAAACTAGCAGTCTTCCGTCCAGTCCTGGAGAATCTACCGATAAACTAGCATTGAAAGCATCGGGTCCTGTATACACCGAAGACAGCATTACCATACACAAGAGAAGAGGGTCAGGGAGAGGACGTCATTGCTACGCTACTCATTACTCCGAGCTCCTGTCTCTCACGCAGCAGTCGAAGGCCACTGAGACAGAAGTGCCTACCACCGGTAAGCATGGCTCTGTGCCTGGGACTAATATTACGCAAAGTGAATTTACAGAACAATTCGGAACCGGCAGTTCAGCCATACCCGAAATTATCGTTCACTCCGATGGCGAACCAATGACTGTCACAGGGCGCAGTGTTAGCGTGGGATGGATGTCTGCTGGCCGAAGGGTTGGTTATGGATACGCATTTGTGCCCAACAATGACGATGAGCTGCGAACAAAATCCGATATGCCAGCAGGTGATAAGTCGAGCGTCGCTCCAAGTCTAGCAAGTCCCGATGGCCGAAGCTGTAGCAATTCAAAACGACTGTCTGCAGAGGAGAATAGAGCTGCCTCGTTCACAGGAAGTCCGTCTGCTGGCAATCGACGCGGCAGGTCCAGCGGAGCCTTGGAACTGAAGGCAAGGGAAGCTGGAGAACCACGAAGCATGTGGACCAGGTTCACAAGCCATACAAGAGCAGAGCGGAATGGACCAGCAGGCCCGGCAGACAATGTGATTGTTCGTGATTTCTACCCTGGACCTGGTCCAGAGACGCCCACGCGTAGAGTCCCAAGCGGCTTCGATCATCTGCTGGAACGAGTGAAACTCAAAAGACGTTCAGAAAGTCTTAACATCTTGAGCAGAAGAGCCACATGACTCGCTGTTTTGGAGGAAGCAGTGCAAAACTCTCAGACTGACAACCCTGGAAACTAATGTATGCCTCATGCGTGGATGCTATTGCTAGTATGTAATCTTCACTGGCAGAAGTTATGTATGGTGCGACAAGCAGTCATATCGATGATGAAATTACTTTCAATTCTGTGGTGAGAGCAGTAACCATTGAAGCAAGGATAACATATCAATTTCTATTAATGGTGGCATAATTTTGGCTAGAAGTACCTGCTAGTCCTGTACGAAAATCACAACTTAGAAGGCTGTTGCAGATCGGCTAGAGGATCTGGCGATTCTGAAGGATCAGTTTCATTCAAGCGGTGGTCAGATGTTGAATTGGTTTTTGAACAGTCTACCTAATTGAATTGAGGCTGTGGAGCATTATTATTTGCAGAGTAAAGCGGTCAAAATTATTGTTGTGGAAACTGTCCTCATACCCTTGGATAATGATTGATTAGATCAGGTGACTTAGTTCTTGGCGTGGATATCGGCCATGCACTGCGGATCCAGTTTCACGCGCAAAGCAGATCTTCCTGTTTAGCATCGCCATGCACGAGCTGCTCCTCTTTGCTTCAGTCCCCGCACACCAGCACCATGACCTTCTCCAGCAATTGGCCGGATTGACGGCCATGCAGCCTCGTCGCCGCTTCGAGAGGCGTCTGCTCTTCAAAGCTTACCGCAAGCCTGGCTATGTCAACACCCGTATCGGGGGTAGTCAAGACGTGCAGGCCTCGGAGCTGCAACGACTGACTAAGATGCTCAATGGTGGCATGTTCTACACTCAAGTTGTTGGCCCCGTCTCGGAGAGTGACTTCGGCTCGACCCCTCCTTCCGGAACAGACGAGAAGAAGCACGGGACTGGCGATGATGAGAGCTGGTACGATTTCGAGGACCAACAGTGGAGGCTTGAGTTCAGGGATATCCCAGAGGCGGCGACTAGGTCGGCCGTCACGGCCAGGGTGATGGCGAGCGCCAGTCTGCCGCAAGGGGATGTGGTCCCTCCCATGAATGCTTGGGGATATAGGTCAGTTTGTTTTCCCCAGCTCAACATTTTCTTTTTAAATATGTTTAGTTGAACTAAAACTGTTCCTTCAGCTTCGTCACGGAATACGTCGTGGAGGGAGACATCTTCATCCACAACGACATCGTAATCTTCCTACACCGTGTGCTCAACTTCCCCGCCGACGGCCACGATCCGCGGACTCCGAGACGGCTGCTCCCGGCCCTGCAGAACATGGTACCGCTGGACAAGAGTGGAAGCTACATCCTCCAAGCTTCCATCACCGTTCAGGATGGCAGTAATCCAGAGACAATGAAGACAGCTTCACAGCATTTGCTTGGGTTGAGGGAGCAGTTGAAGTCGGTGGTACGTCTGGAGCAGGCGGACAGGCTGTCGCTGGATACGCGAGTGAAGTAGGACTGGACATTTCATTTCCAGGTTTCTTGTTTTCTGTCTGCTTTATATGGTGTACGGTCATGATACCCAAATTCTCTGGGGGTGGACGTCTCTTAGTGAATGATCTGGGCGTTGGGAAATGAAAAGCATCAGAAATACCAGGATAATTCGGACATAATAGACGATACCATGAAGTATTATTTTTCTTATTATTTGATAATAATAGAGATCGTCTGTTGTCTTGAAGTGCAAAGCGTTGATGTAGTGAAGGCCCAAGATGAAGTAGTTCCTGATACGGTAATATAGAGCATGTGACTTCGTGAAACTCAGTTGCGCGTCCTCGCGTCAGCTACGCATCCAAACCTGAAAACAGTCGCATTCCCCATCCATAATTTCTGACGGCCGCGAATCTAATCTGCAGGACCTTGTTTGATCGCCTCTTACACTCCGTTTCAAGTTCGTCCCCTCCACCACCATTCTCCTGCTCCAGGCCATCAGGATGGGCGGGGCGGCGGGCACGAAGAGGGCCGCGTCTCCCTCTCGTGCCTCGATATCCCCGCCTCCGCTGAAGCGCAAACTCGAGTCGACAACGACGAGTGAGCTCTCACCTAATAACAAATAATAATTATCATCTGTTGTGTCAGTATTCTTCTTTCTAACTATCACGTCCACCAGAACAAGCCATAGCGAATTTCTTCACCCCGGCCTCACAGAAGAAGCCCGAGAAGATCACCTGGCGGATCGTCAACAACAGCCTCATAGTCGGAAAGTATGTGACGGAGACGGCAGGCAAGCAGCGCAATGACCAGGGAATGAAGCGGAAGATAGCGGCGTTCGATTTTGTGAGCTCTCTTTTTATTTAATTTGCTATTATTTATTTTTGCTCTTGGTTGGATGAGCTACGACTGACTTTGTCTGGCGGATCCTTCAGGATTCGACGCTAATATCGACCGCCTCGGGGAACAAGTTCGCGCGCGATGCCAAGGACTGGAAGTGGTGGCATGCGAAGGTTCCGAACCGCATCAGGGAACTCAACGATGAAGGGTATGCGTTTCTGATGGGCACTTAGATCACGGCGCGATATTTCATATGCAGATCAGACTGACTCGAGCGTGCCCACACACATCTACAGCTACCAAGTCGTCGTCATCTCGAACCAGAAGCGGATCAGTCTCCAGAGCGAGCTCAAAGGCGGACGGAGCGAGTCCAAGAGCCTATCCAACTTCAAGGAGAGGGCGACGGCGGTGATGCGCCAGCTCGACGTGCCGATGAGCATCTACGCCGCGACCCAGTACGACGAGTACAGGAAACCGCGCATGGGCATGTGGAAGGAGATGCTGGACGACTACGACCTGGATGTCGGTGAGGGGGTCGACCTGCAGGATTCGTTTTTCGTCGGGGACGCCGCTGGACGGCCGGGAGACCATTCATGTGCAGATCGGTTAGTAGTGGCCTGGACCTGGACAGGCCGAGGCAGGCAGACAGGTGTCTTTTTAAAGTGAGAGAAAGCAGATGCTGACTCGGAAACCCGCCAGCGACTTTGCAGCGAATGTCGGAATTGCTTTCAAGACACCGGAGGAGTTCTTTCTCGATGCACCCCCAGAGCCAGTGACACGGGCATTCGACCCTGCATTATACGTCAGCGACATGCCGAGTGCTCCGCGTAAGTCATGCTCCAGCTCAGTCTACGTCGGTTCTTCATGTGCAAAAGACCCGTCCAATGCAGCATTTCGTTGGATAATAGTCTTATTGCATCACACTACATGCATGCACGTTTTCATGTATATGCACGCCGGAAACAGCATACTACATTATGAACTGACACGGGTTTTCATTTCCATATAGCACCGGTAGTATTCAAAAAGCGCAACCCGCTCGAGCTGGTCATCTTCTGCGGCAGTCCCGGGGCAGGCAAGTCGACGTTCTATTGGAAGCATCTGCAACCGCTAGGATACGAGCGTGTCAACCAAGATATCCTCAAGAGCGTAAGCCTTTTTCCCCCTCCCCCTCCCGTTGTCGGTTCGGTTGATATTGCAATAGCGGGTTCGGTCAAGACCTCTTAAGAGGCATAATGCAAAGCCACTTAATATGGCAACTCACCCGATCGACCTGAACGACAAATGAGATCATGCAGCTGACTAGTAACTGACTCGTTCCGTCTCGCGCAGCGCCAGAAATGCATCAAAGTTGCCAGGGAGCATCTCACCGCCGGGAGGTCTGTGGCAGTTGGTATGTTAAAAGACTCCCTTTTCTTTCCTTATCGGACAAACGGTCGTTGAACACGCCATTCATTCTCTTCCCCTCTTCCCTATCAATTAAAATCTTTCAAGTCGTTCTGCTGTCGCGTCCACCAGAAGAGATACCCTCCATGTCTATTCCGTACCCACATGTACCCAGTTACACGACTCCACGTGCTTCCGCAGCTCAAATCCCTGAAAACGAGCTTAATGGGGAAACCCAAGCAAAGCAACAGAAAAGAAACAACCAATGGTTACGGAAGAGATAACTAACGAGACTGACTGTACCATCGAAACGAAAAAAAGACAACACAAACCCCGACCCCGAGACCCGAGCGTCCTGGACGCAGCTCGCCAGGGAGCTCAAGCTCCCCATCCGCTGCGTCTACTTCACCGCGCCGCCCGAGCTCTGCCGGCACAACGACGCCGTGCGCGCCGCGAACCGTGACTTGGTACGTTGCATACCCTACTCTCTCCTACTATTCTGCTTACTCCATCTCCCATGCTTTTTTATCACTTTTCTCCCGAAGTTCTACCTACCCCCCCCCCTTTCCCCCTCCATCCTTCATCATCCTTCATCATCCTTCTGAATTCAGACTGAAACCCGCATCGCATCGCATCATCTCACCGCATCCTGTATTCCATCCATCCCAAGACAGCGGGTCCAGCCCAGCCCCAGCCCCAGTCCAATCCCTATCGTGCATTCGTGATACAGCCCTAACGCACATCCTCGTATATTCGGACATACTACCAACCTTACAACTACCATCCATAACTAAGCTAACGATAATTAATTAATTAATCAAACCACAGAACCCCGAATCCCGCACCCTCCTCCCCGGAATGGCATTCGCGGACTTCGCGCGGCGGTTCCGCGAGCCCGATGCCACCGAGGGCTTCGAGGACATTGTGCGCGTCGACTTCCGCTTCGAGGGCAGCGAGGACGCCAGGAGGAGGTGGTGCCAGTTTTGGGTCTGAGGTCTGTGGTCTGAGGTTCATTATATATTAATTGTTCGGGTCGAGTCGGGGTCCGGAGGTCACGTAGGGTCCGGGTGTTGTTCGTTCTTTCCATATTTGGAGAGTGAATGCCTACTCCGGGCCTACCTTAGGTAGGTACTAGGTACCTCCTACTGCCCCCCGGCAGGGCTAGGTAACTGTGGACTTTTTCGTGGTTGTTGGATGGAAACGTGACGAGATGCGGAAACACGATAAGATAAGAGTTCTTCCATGATCGCCATCATCCTGTATTCTAAAATTAGCGGTCGGATCACGCTCTGAGAGCCTTGGTCATCTCGTGATTGATTAAAATATGATAACTGTTCATGGCGTATGGATGGCCCTCCGAATTTATACATGCTGATTGGTCTATGTATCTCTAGCTATCGAACATAGGTGGTGACTAAACATGCGAGTATGAGCAAGACATAGCAGTATCGGCCCGAGGGCTGTAGGACATCGTCATCGCCAGGAGTACAGATGTAGTCAGCATGTACACAATATATCATTACTTTTGTTCTTCCCCCCTTTTCAATGTCAGGGAATGACATCTATAACAGATACAGGATAAAGGACACGGAACCGAGTCGAAGACTCAAGGCTGGGGTATAACAGAACAAAAAAGAAAGTGAGAACATAGTACAGTACCATTCCGGCGTTCTTTTCGCTTTGCTGCACCGCATTTGCCGTTGCTTTCCTTTGGACACCGGGGTATTGGGGAAGAAAAAAATATACTTCCTGTACAAATACACGGTTCTGGTCCGGAATTTGTTAATGATTGGCACCAGCCAAAATAGAAATAATTTCGCAGGGGAAGAAGACACAAGTGGTATCAAGGGAGCGTGGGTATAATGAACGCCAATCATCAAAACAAGAGAGCGTGATCACTGCCTGTCATATCGCAGCGGAATGATGGTCATAACGGGTCATTATCAAAATAGATAGCTAAGAGATTGTTGCATCGAGCACTGAGTCAATCGAGGAGCTAGCTGTCACAGTGTTGTTGTACATCGTCGAAGGATCGTCTCGGTTTTATGACCGGGCCGAAATTCCTGCGGGAGGATACGAGGTGTAGGACCTAGATATGAGATCCTGTATGAATTTGAAAAACGATCGCTTCTTCACGGACTTCGTTTCGGATGGTGTCTGCGTGCGCATGGGAGCGACTGTCATCGGGCCCACGATTTCCTGGTCACCAAGTTCCGGAAATTTGTCATTATCGTGAAGGCGCGGGATCTTGATCGCGTCACAGGGGTGGATGTTGGACTTGGTCAGACTCAGGCCCGCTCCATCCTTCGCTTCAAGCTGTGCAAGGAGCGATTCGTGATACTGTCTCCACTTCCTGTTGATCGATTCCCACTTCTCTTCCGTGAGCTTATAGATCTTTGACGTGACCCCGTAATGCTCCCCCGTGCGGACAAGGTGCTTGGCATAGTTACACCGTGCCAGATCCCAGTCCGCCCGAAGCTGTTGGAAGGATTCGACATCGCAGGTTTCCGGCATATAGGGTTCTGGGTAAACGGTGAAGTTGGCATGTCCGAGTTTATTCGCCCATTCATCGTTCGGGTCGGACAAGGTGAACGGCGCAGGCCCGTCTCCTGAGACGGTCCGCGTCGTGTTCGCACGCGGTCTGCTGATGGATGACATCGACGGCCTTGCTGACAATGGTGGAGAGGGCAGTCCTGCCGGGTTGGGATCTGCAGTCGCCTTGACATTGGACGCGTCTGACACGTCTGCAACAGAGGGCGACTGTAGGGGCGAATGGACTGCGGACGTAGACGCGTCTGTCGGACGATCACCCATAAATGGTGGCAGCAAAGGGGTGGCAGCTTTCGGACGGAGCTCTTCGATGCTCTGACTGTTTGCCTTTTCGATGTCTAGCGGCGGAGTGCCACACTCGCTCAATTGCTCCTCGAAAAAGGTCCTGGCCGGCGACGGCGGATTGAAGGGTTCGGGCCTGCAAACCGGACGAAGAACCGGGCTGACCAGGGTCGAAGACACCGAGTTCGCTCGTGACAAGAACCCGTCGGCGAACGGCTCTTCCATGGATGTTGCCTCAGAACCGTATCTCGCTCTCCATCGGGCCGAGATTTTCGAAATACGGGAGCTGATGCGGGAGATGCCCTTCATAGATGCACTATCCGAACGCCGCTTCTTTGGTGAGCGCGGCGCATCCATCCAGGCATCTGTGAGGTCGTATCCATCTGTGTCAAAGGTCGAGAGATAGGACTCCTCAGGACGGGAATTTGATATGTATCGGTCAAAGTGTTCTTCTGTAGCGTCAGCATCCGCATGCAGCCATTGACGCGGCACATTGCGACAGAACAAGGGCAGAGGCAACTTACGAAAATAATCCATCTCCAGTTCACGACCTTCCCGCTCCAGGGGCTCCTCCTTCACACCCATCAATTGGGTTTTCACCGGGCCAGAGGCCTCCATGGAGTTGCCCATGCCTGGCGAGGAGACCAGGGAGGAGACAGAGCTGGAGCACTTGGTATGCGCCCTGGCGGAAAAGACAGAGACAGACGGGGAGACAGGTGCGGAGGAATCAACTGACAGCGGCGACTGAGGAGGGAGACGCGCCTGGGAGGATTCTGTATTTGCGTCCGCACTGCTGGGTCTCTTTGAGTCAAACAGCTGGGACAACTTGAACATGTCGCTTTCGGGTGCGCGTTGCACAGCAACAGACGTCAGAAAAGTGAGGCACTGGGGGTTTTGTTCACTTGGAGGGCGTCAGAGTCATCGTCGGCCCGTGGCTTGAGCTGCTGGAGAGAATGACTGGCTTGGTTGGATACGTGGCGGTGAACTGGGGGAAAACACAGGTGGGGGTGGAGATATAAGGACGGCCGTGGACGGCCGGCGACAGGAGGACCTGGCAGATGATGTGCAGCAGGCGCTGCTGTCCTGGGGGCGCTCCTGCCGCGGTCAGTCTGCGTTCAGCGTCGCGATGAAGAAGGACAATGGCCTCCCAGAATGGCAGCATCACCAGAGGGTTGGGACAGGGACAGGGACCGGCCACATGGAGTGCCCGGGTAGGATACGGTAGAGAGGCTGGCGATGCCAGAAACAAAGCGCAACGGCGCAGGGTTCAAGGGAATAGTTGGGCTGCTTACACTGGAGCCCAGGCTTGCCCGAACGGGAAGACTGCCAGAGGTCGAGGGCGCCGGGCAGAGAACGAGGCCGGAAGCGAAGCTGCTGGAAGGTCGACGATGCACGTCGTCACGAGGGCGAGGACAGCGACGATGACGGCGGAGGTGGTGATGTGGTTGGAGGCTGGAGGAGAGCGCAGAGCCCGAGCAGATCCCCGCAGGGCCAGCGGCGAGGCGGCGCGTCTCGAGGGCCACCGCAAGCCCTGACACTTGAAGACCGGAGAGCGAGCTAGTTAGCAGCTAGCGGACGAGGAGGAACACCTGGAGACGCAAAGCAGGTCCATTGATGGGCGCTTTGCACCGCACCAGCTGGACTTCAAGCCCAGCTGCCTAGACAACAGGACAGCTGCCGCTCCTCCGGCTCACACAGAGAAAATGGAATCGCTGTTCCTCTCCTCCTTCCGTCCCTTCTGTCTCTCTTTTTGTCCCGTCCTACGAGCTTTTGTGTGACCTGCGAAAAAAAAAAAAATTGATATGGTTAGAGTCGGAATATTTACTGGTATTTTTACCAGAGGACTGGCGCGCCGCGGGCCGGGCATGGCAACAGACCCGGCCGCGGCCCACGACTGCTGGTCCGCTGGGAAGAGCAGAGAGAAGCTCAACCGAGAGCCAAAAGCCCCAGTGCCAGTCTCGACCGCGACTCCTCATGGCAGCCATGGCTCTTTTCTGCGTGGTATCGCCGGCATCCACGGTGTGGAGTCTCCGAGGTCACCAGCGACGAGTCACAGCCCGCACCGGCCGGCGCTACAAATCCTCCTCGTCGCCGTCGCCGGGTGGATGTCGACAGCGCGCATGGGACACCGTACGCCCCGTTCTCGTCCGGCTTCGATCGATGCCTTACTAATGTGGAGACATCCCAGAACTGAGAACGCACGGTGACTGCTTTCACTGACTCTACGGCGGACGGATAGCTCAATGTGCAGCTTACTGCGTACGAACGGCGGGGAAAGGTCAGCATATCATTGAAAGACTTCCCGAAGCTTGCTTGCCCTTTCCTCCGCGAAGGTGCAGAGGGCAGTTCGCGGGGTGCTGGTTGAGCATGGAATAAACATGCGGATGGGGACACTAGCTTGCAACCCGTTCTCAGTCGTACCCGGAATTTCACACCGTAACCGGCCTCGTTGGCGAGGCCCTGTGAGACTTGGGCAACTTTCGGGCAGTGTTGTCGTCCATCACGATCCTAGCCCTGCCCAACCCAAGATGGCGCCGCCTGCAAGGGCAGACTTTTCAACGCGAGCTCTGCCACCAGTCACAGCTGCTCCTCCTTGCGGATCTGGGAGATCGTGGGAGGGGGAGTTGATTCCTTTTCTTCCCCGAGCCACACGCTGAGCAGCGCAGCTGTTTCTCCTGCCAAACCCAGCGCTGCGCAGGATGCAAACGCCAGAGCCAGAGCAAGGCAGGGCTCCTGTTGGCCAAGTTCTTCAGCTGCAGAGTAGTGTATACGGCGTAGTACAGAGACGGAGGTACGGGAATACAGTACTTGGTCGGGAGCTGCAGAAGTCGCAGACATGTGTTGACATCTGACTGACCTCTGTGAATCATCCCTGGACCCGACATGGAAAAGAGTCGAAAGATAGTGGCTTGCTCCTGCTTGATCGGGTTTGCTCGTCTTTTGTCCTCCCAGCTTGAGCTCACTGGTTGGAAGGCTGGATAGCTTGTAGAGGAGCAGCGACTCCACATGCTACACGTCTGTTGCGTCCAGCTAGCTGAACTGGCAGCATTTTTATGCCATTTTTATCCTGTTATCCATTGGTTGCGGAGTGCGATGAATAATAATATAATAATCATGCTGTTGAGTACGGGGCACTGTGTACAGGTAACTTAGAGGAGTTACTGCACCCGCAGCATCTTGTCCTTCAATTCGGGATCCTTCCACGGGTCCAACCACATGCCTCTCCACAAAACATTTCCGGAAACAGACCACTGCCCTTTGATTTGCTTCGCGCCCGAGCTTTCCTCGGTATACCACCGCCAAGCAAGTGGGAAACAAATCTCTTCAGTCTGGAAATAGACGTCAGATCCACATGGCCAGAGCCATCCAGTCGGGACGCCTCTCTTTGCACTTTGTCCGAGAAAGGGAACGGCCACACAACTGCCTTTTGCCCTTCCCATGGTTCCCGCGATTCCAGACTTCTTTTTTGTCTTTTTCTGATACTCGGTCTGAGTCGGTTCCAGAAATCCATGCTCTCTTCACCGAGCCTCTCAGATAAGCGCTCGGGAGTCGGTTGCGATTCTGCCCTGTTCGCTTCTTGCCGATGGTTCATATTCCATTCCTTTTTGCGGCCAGGTTGGACCACAGGAGCTGCGCCCCTTGTTTCTATTTTTTGAGCGCTACAGAGACACGATCATCAGATCCTGCCCTCTGAAACTTCGAATTGTTATCTCCGCCGCGTGGAGTTCAAGCTGAATCCCAAATTTAGTTCGCGAACCTAATATTAAATCTTGCAAAAGCCGCGTAGACGGCCGCAGGCGTGACTGGTTTCTGAATCTGGCCACTGGTGGCCGCCGCGATGCCAACCTTAACAGAGTAATCTGCCCATGGAAATGGAAAGCCTTGACTGATAACCCAAAGGGGTTAACTTGATGAATGCTCTGTTTCCTACCTTTGTTTCATCACTAAGAGCAACCACTTTTGGATCTACAAATCAAATCGTTTCTGCCTATTCAGCTAACACCAATGATTCCGTATCATCCAGCGCTGGAGATAAACTCCAGAGCTGAGGTCAACTTGAAGTTGAAAGAAAGCACCCAAGTTCGGATTCGGAACATTAAAGTTGCATGCTCAGCCTTCCCGTTCAAGTTTCCTTTTTCCCCTTTGGTTCATCTTTCGTTTTCAGTTTCATTGAAACTTAACCAGCATGAGATGAAACATGCATCCTCTTTTATCATCATCCTTTATCAAACCAACCCAGATCGATCGAAGGTCATTCATCCATCCGGATATTTATGAAGATCCATTCAATTCACTCGTCCAGTGGATTATTATCAACAGCTGAAAACCTGGAACCAACATCCGAATCAGAGCAAGTTAAAAATAACTTCCCCGCACATACTTTATTATTATTTACTACATGCCAACTTGAGACACAAGCGCGCTGCCTGAGAGTCTGTTTGTTTATTCATCTGCGTCATGACTTTTTCCGTTCTTTCTGTCTGCCAAGACAACTGCCGCCAAGGCAACGAAAGGCGAAGCACGACAAGGCTTATCCAATCCTCTGATTATTATTGCAAGCAAGTGGACGCTCTTCTTGGTTAGTGGTCCGTTCTGGAGTCCTGGCTGTCTTGGAGATGACATCTTCAAGATTTTACCCAGATACCTACCTAGGTTATCGCCCATGGTGTACCTAGGACCCGGGCGACAAGTCGGGATTACCTGACTAGGTATCAATAGGACGTGATATAACCCCTTTAAGTTAAGTGCCGTCATCGCTGCTATCCTCCGCTGCCTGGGCGGAACACATACGCAGTGTTCTGCCCCCGCCCCCGCCATCTGTGAAACTCTCCTCCGCCTCCGCCCTCTGGAAAAGGCCTGCGTTCGCGTAAGGGGTTACTTGCGCATGGTATCCCAGTTCGAGATCGTTGGGACTTGAACTTGGGGAAGTGGAGTTTCTTACAAGGACTCGGCTCTGAGCTTTCTTAGAGTGAACACAGGACAAGAAGAACTGGAGGACCGCTTCTTCCCTTCCATATGGCACCGGGTCAGAGCTGCAAAGCAAAGGGAAGCGCTTCCCATCCAACTGCACTGTTTCTTTGGGGCGACAGTGGGATATCATCACCTGTCAGCTACCCGGCAAAACACCAACACTCTTTACTCATTCACACCTCACTTCGACCCAGAGAGCTCAGATACATGACTTGATTTCCCAACTGCAGCTCTTCTGGTAATCACTCGATCCAGCCCCTTGAACAGAATCCCTCGTCACTCCAACGTCCACAGTATGGCCGATAATACACCTAGTTTGCGTCGATCCCGCCGCATCAAAAATAGACCGCCATCACAAACAGGAGAGCTCCCACCTGCACGGCGCCGTCGAACTCAGCAGCATACAGCGTCTCCATCGTTATCTACGACAATCCGCACCGCTGGTACAGGATCTTCTCATGTTCCTCCAACCGAACCATCAGCAGCGTCAACTTCTTTCCTACGTGAAGGCACCCCTACTGTGGATACTGGGAGTTCTTATGCTCCTCCAACCGAGCCGTCAGCAGCATCTCCTCCTGAAAGTCCTGCTCCAACTGGGCCAAGGCTTATAGCCCGTGCAGCGCATCGAAACGTGCACATTTTTGACAATCAAACGCCCCCAGTTGAGATTGGAGGTCTTCATGTGACAAGAGGCGTTTCAAAATCAGCTGCTATACGACATGACAGCAATCCTTGTTGTTGAACCTAGATTTTTTTTGGCATTTGCATGACGAACACAATCAGCAGGTGCCGAGAGATAATAACCTGGTGCAACCTGGAAATTATTACATTGTCTCAGACAGTGAGCAGATCCTTTTCTTTGTTTTAATTTTCGCCTTTTCTCTCTCTCTTATCTTTTTTGGCATTTGAAAGTCATGAGGACTGGCGCGTGACACTGACAGATAGGATCTAGTGGCTATCAGTATTACGAATGAAAGTGCTCTAACCCGGACTGTAACGGAACTGTCGTCGGCAACAAGACATCGTGCCTTTGCAGATGTGCGCGAACGAGATCGCGGGTGCATAATTACAAAGGTTCAGAATCCAGAAACGAACATCCAGGCTGGTGTCTGGGATAGCTTCCAGGCAGCTCATGTCTCTCCCCTGGCGTATTCGGCATTCTGGAATCAGATGAATTTCGATCGATACATCACTATCCCAGGGCCTGGTGGTGACAACGTCAACTCGGTTCAAAACGGATTTTTCCTTCGAAATCACATGCACGAACTCTTTGACACCTACGCGTTTTCCATTTCCCCGAAAGTACGCAACAGAATATACAACTGTTTTTCCTTGCAAAACGTATCGTGGCTGATGTTTCTTTGTATATAGCACGGCTACAAGATTATCTGCTTCCGCCCGGACATGGATAATATTGCAGGAATCTACCTCAGTGCTTCATTTATTTTGAACCCCAGGCGACCACCAGACGAACTTTTAAACTGGCACTTCCGCAAGGTAGTACTGACTAATATGAAAGGAATAGGGGAGCCGTGTTTTGAGAACGATTTTCCACCCGGGTCGGACATGGTCGGTCAGATCCTAAGAGGGCCAAAGCCTAGAGAAAGGATGGAATTCGAGCTATTTACGCGGCTCGGACATCTAGCGGAGGGTAGTAGGGCGTAGGGACGAAACGGGATTCGAGACAGGCACTAGGGCAATTTGAGGAAAGCGTCGTCGACTAACGCCTGTTTTGAGGCAGGTAGCTGTCTAATAGAGACCTAGGTAACTACAAGGCGGTCGAAAAGATCCATGAGTAGGCCCTTCTTTTTTTTCTTTTCAAGCTTCCAAAGGTCACTTCAACAATGGATGCCAGCTGCATTCAACGCTTCGTGTGCTCCAGAGTCGATCTAATGCTGGCTAGAGCTTTCAAAGACAACAGATATTTGAAATTATAAGCCATAAACAAGAAAAATGAGGCCATAAATAGGCAATCATAATGATAACGATATGATACTTCTGATATTTCTTTCCGTTGCTTCATCGTCTGTCTCCAGGATCACTAATAAATGATGACTCTACCTCAGAGACACATAGTTAGGGGTAGATATATGGGTAAACAACACGTATGAAAATCAAAAAGAACAAGAAGCTGGCATTACGACCGTACAATATAACTCGGCGACTTCGTCAGAATCGACAATAAATGATAGCAGCCCCGACTCCAACCCCATCCCCATCTTCCTGATCACAGATTTACAGTAAAACTGTAGTACAGCACAAGTGCCCGAAACCGGTCATTGTCAGTCGTGGCCTGGGAACCTTCATCCCATACAAGTTAGAAGCGCCCCGGCGTAAGTTTTGTCCCAGGCAAAGAAATGTATTCTTAGATTCCCGTTCCGTAAAAAAAAAGGTAGCGACAATTCATTGATTGATAAAAGCCCAAAACCTCCTCTAGAACGTGCTCGTGGCGTCTTTCACGTCAACTTCTGCTTGATGAAGAACGAACGGAGGTGCGAGAGCTGCCAGGCGCAGGTGGCAGAGAGGACGGCGATCTGGATCAGGGTCCAGCGCACGACACGGGCGTTGGTGGCTTCGGACTGGTCACGGAACTCGGCTTCTCGTTCCTGGAGAATCCCGCGCGTTAGCTTGCAGATTTATTTTTTTTCTCGCAGATAGAATAATTGATAGACGATGGAAATGGGCTACGTACCCGCTGGAACACCTGCTCCCGACGAATGTCCTGCAACCGCCCGTTCAGGTCCTTCACTTTCTGCACGATATCCGCGATCTTGCCCTTGTCCTCGCTCTCGATCTTGCTCGTCTCGCCGATGGCGATGTCGAGCGTCAGCTTGACGGCACCCTTGTTGTTGCTCGTCAGCCATCCTCCGCCCACGGCTTGCGTGTCGGCGGTGAAGCAGATCTTGTGCTGGCCCGAGTCGGCGGCGGAGAAGGTGAAGCGGCCCGAGTGGCCGCCGCGGTTGGTCATGACACGGTGGTCATTGTCGAAGGTCTCCTCGACGGTGATGAGCATGGTCATGGTGGAATCGAGGATGTGCGTGTTGGATTGTTGACTGTAGACCTCAGCTTTGTAGTTTCCTATAGGACGGTGTCGGTTTAGCAGACGCTCATGACTGTAATTGCTGGAGATTACAGGAATGCCCGTTGATTATGGCACGTATGATTGAAACATACCAACCACCAGGGTGTCCTTGGGCAATTCCTCATAAAAACATTTCGGCTGGCGCGCTTCCATAAAGAAGTAGAGAGCGTGTGCGGGAGCGGAGAGCGAGAGGATGGTGAGTGCGGCGAAGGCCTTGGACAGCCATGACGATCGTGACCTCGAGGGCGCCATGATTAGACTATGACTTCAAAGTGAACGGCAGGGACCCAGAAAGACGTCCTTATTTTGCTCTGCTTCGCTGCGAAGTTCGAGGTTGAACGCGGAGGATCTCCGGATCCAACTAAAGGGGTTTTGGTCAAGCTGGCACTACGGGGATCCAGGCTTGGCGCGCGATCTGCCGCAGGTCTTTGAGCCGCAATCGCCTCTTTCGAGCCTCAATCTCAACGACCTTCAACGCTTCCCCGCGCGTTCCAGTCTCGCCCCCCAACCGCCTCTGAGACTGTGCAGTGGCCCCCGGTGCAGACGGGCATTAACTTTTTAATTGTGCATTTACCTGTCATCGCGACCCTCGCGGTCGCAGATTCGCCACCATGGCCGCCGCGGATGTTCGCGACATGCTCGACCTGCCCGCGGAGGGGCAGGGGCCTCCAAAACCTCACAAGAAACCGAAGGTCGTCGAAAAGAGGCCTGGTAAGTGCGCGTCTTGTCGTCGATTTGCAAGTTCGAGAGCTGACTCAGTGCAGAGGGTATCACGCGAGAGCTCTTCGCGCTGCTCGGCGAGAGAGCACCTCCAATCGCCATCCAGGAGAACAAATACAAAGGACGGCCAAAATGGATGAGCAAAATGAGAGTCCGCCCATGGTAGGTTTCATGCTTCTTGGACTCCGTTATTATTGTGCATCGGCTGATGCCTTTTTTTTTCTCAATCAGGCGGATGACGCCTTTCACAAACAGCGCTCGTTCCGACGGCCTTGTTCTTCGCCATTGGCAGAGACAGCCGGATATCGCCAACCAACCTCCGCCGGAGGACGCGATGGATTTAGATGAAAAGAAAGAGGATGCCGAAGCTCCCAAGCCTCTGGAGCAGGAATACCCCTTCGCGAAGTACAATATCAAGGCGCAAGTGCCGAAACGATACACCGACGAGCAGTACAACAAGCACTTGAAAAGTGATGACTGGTCGCGGGAAGAGACGGATTACCTCATGGATCTTGTTGAAGAGTACGATCTAAGATGGGTTGTGATTGCCGACCGCTACGATTATCAACCGCCGCAGCCCTCGGAAGCGGAAGCAAACGCTGGGGCACTCGTGCCGGCGAAACGATACCGGACTATGGAGCAGATGAAGGCCCGTTACTATTTCGTCGCCGCGACAATGCTTGCTTTCGAACATCCACCTTCTGAGATGTCAGAGGCTGAGTTCGATCTATACGAAAAGATGATGAAGTTCGACCCGGAGCGGGAGAGAGCCCGCAAGGACCTGGCGGCTTTGCAACTCAACCGTACGGCGGACGAAGTACGCGAGGAGGGTATCCTTCTGGAGGAGCTCAAGCGCATCACAGCCAACGAGCAGAACTTCATCACCGAACGCAGGGAGCTTTACCAGCGACTCGAAGTGCCCGTCAGCGTGGGCAACACTACCATGTACCAGTCCAGCCAGGGCTTGTCACAACTCCTGCAGACCCTTCTACAGGCGGACAAGAGCAAGAAGAGGCGCACGTTGCTCGGCCCCGAGGGGGGAGCTCCCAGTCCGGCAAGCCAGACTCCTCAGAACGTTCCCAGCAACGTTCGCGACAGCAGGGCCGACACCCCCACCGGTCCTCCCGCTGCGCCATCTACCAAGAAAACCGCCGCTCAAGCAAATAAGGAGGCCCAGCAGGCCGTCAAGACGCTCACCCCGGCCGAAGAGGCCAAGTACGGTGTGCAGCACCACGACCGTCTCACGCCGGGCGTGCAGTTCCGCAGCGACAAGGCCCAGAAGCTCACGCAGGCCAAGTCGAACGTCCAGGCTCAGAAGCTGGCCGCTGCGCTCGCGGAGCTGGAAGTGCCCTTGCGTCTGGTGATGCCCACGGAGCGCGTCTGCAAGGAGTTCGAGAAGCTGATCCACTCGGTGAACCTGCTGCTCGACGCGAGAAAGGTGGCAGAGAAGGTGGAGAGCGAGATCCGGGTCCTCGAGGCGGCCAAGGCGGAACGGGAACGCAGGGAGAGAGAGGCAGCGGCAGCAGCAGCGCAGCAGCAAGGAAAGGAGAAAGAGAAGACCGAAGTGAAGACGGAGTCGGCGGAAGAACAGCCTGTCCCCTCTGCACCGGGAGGAGGAGAGGGAGAAGCCCCCGCCGCGGCCGCCGCCTCTACTGCTGCTCCTTCTGCAGAGGCTCCTACCGCTTCTTCTGGAGGAGCTGGCGAGAAGATTGAAGGTCCTGGTAATGTCGAGGAGGCACCCAAGCAAGCTGAAGGTGCCGAAGCAGCTGCTGGTGGTGCCGATAGTGCAGCTCCAGGTACGCCGTCTGGGAATTCTCACAAACGCTCTGCCAGCGTCATGAGCAGTGTCAGCGATAAGAGCAACAAGAGGCAGAAGAAGTAGGCCTTTTGTAAATATTCTCCCCTTCTTCCTTTTCTTTTTTCTCTTTGTTTTAGTATACCACTGGGATAGGTTGGTTGGTCGGTTACATCAAGGGCAGTGTATGTGTATAGATTTACTTATTGTTGACTACAGTTATTTATTGGTCTACCCGGGACTGCCGTGATTTATTAACGAGATGATATTTTATGAAGAGCAATACGGGGCATCCATGCTTGCTGAAACATCCACACTGTGGTTCTCCAAGTAAGAGAACAGCAAAGGCCTGTATTCTACCAGTTTTCGCAAACAACATACGATGTATCTCTTATAAATGGCTTGCAGCTTCCCCCCCCCCCCCCCCCCCTCTCTCTCTCTCTCTCTCTTCACACCGCTCCCTTGCTTTGACTTCAGGGATCCACTGTCCCCATACTAGCCCGGAGGCAGAAAGGTGACAGTTTCGATCTTTCTTTCGTTTCGGGATGAGACGTATCCCCGCATCCCTCCCCCGGGGCCTCCGCCAAAAAAAGTTCAGATCCTCACTGAAAATCAAGTCATGGATGCTGCGATGCCGTCTCTTCCCTTCGAAAATGTTGGATTGGGCACCTACGCGTGTAAAATAAAAAAAGTTCGACCATTAGACATTAAAATCAAGACACTACTGCCTGCAGCCTTCTAAGAGTGCTTTCTTTCAAGGATGCTCCACCAAACACCCTACATAGAATAGAAACAGACATTCCACAGATCCGACATCATACGGGACCGAGTGAGGTTTTAACCCAACAAAACAAGGATCGCAAGAGCGTCTTGAGGTCGCTTGGCGTGCGCGCCGTGCAGATCGCCGCTTGTCCGCCCATAGGTATTAAATAAGATCGGGCGCCGTCGGTGTGCGATTTTTCTTAGCTGTTCTGGGCAAGTCTGCAAGACCTGCAGCGGTAGTTTGGTTCAAGGGGGTTCACACGAAAGGCATCTATGTATGTATGAAAGATCCATGTCGGGTCTCCTGCTAGGGGCATTTTGGATGCGGAAAACGAGATGATTTGTGTTGTTGTCACCGTAGAAATCCGATATGATATGCAATGTACTGCAGATAAATTATTGACTGGTTTCAATGCCTGTAGTTTAGCCTGAAAAAAAAAAAGCGAGATCTGTACAGTAGGGAATCATGATTTTGATGTCTAAGTGAGGGGTAACTGTGGGTTCGGTTGTTAGTCCCGTTGCTAAGAACAGCAACAGGCCAGGCGTGCTGACCAATGGGAGGTCTACGATACGATAGCATCTTCTCCACGAAGTGCAGCAGCTGTTTTCTAACGAGAGGAGCTTGAAGCTTTATCAAACAAAATGTTGTTCCGGACTGATGCATGCTGCTAAAATCGGGCCAAGGGTTGGAAGACCTAGCGGACTAGCTGCCGTGTTGGAGTCTGAGGCTTCGGATTAGATGGGGCTTTCACATGCCTACGCAGTGATAAGCTTCTTGGAGCATCACGCCACAAAAAATATCGTTGACACGAGGGGTTCTCCCCCCGCAAAGGAGGACCTGCCACCTGGTGATGCGCGTCATTTGGGGGGCGAGCCAAAGAATCTGACGATGCTGGTGGTACTGCAGCAGCCATGGAACCTGATAACCGGTGGACAGACCAGAGGGATGGGCGCGGGGTTCCATGGTGTTAAGAGATAAGATGGCTGTCGTCAGCGTACCCATGTGTCAACCGCCATGGTAATGAGAAACGCGACATGCACCAGCGCGAGCCGATGACGACAGAGACAGCTTCGAGCTCTGCAAGGGAGAGTCGGTCAGCATGACAATGAGCGTCGTGCGGAGAAGGGCATAACGGCCTCTCCGCACCCGGCCGGCCATGGAGCAGCGGCGCTGCTGGACGAGCACACCGGAGCGCGCGATGGGAAGCGATCAGACTGTCCCTCACGGCCGTTGCCTTCTTCCAGTGGCGCGGCGTCTGCTGCTCCGGCCGGCCAGACGGCCTCTCCACGCGTTCTCCCGGCGCTGCCCGCACAGCGGCTCCGCAGACGTGAAACTCGCCCCCTCACACTTTTTTTTTGCCTGTACTCGTACTGCGTAGACCGTAGGGCGCAGAGCTGTCGGGAGGAGCAGACGCCGGGAGCGCCCACATCCGGTGCGCGCCGTGGGATACTCGATTGGGTCGGTGGAACCGTCTGCGGCCGACGGCTCGGCGCCCCTCGCACGGCACTTATCTCCTCTCCGTCCGCTCCGGCTCCCTTCTCTTCTCTGCTCTCCTCCGTCCTCGCCTGCTGTCTGCCTCCCGTCAAACACACAGTACTCCAGAAAGACAGTGATCCCAGCCAGAGAAGAGCCCCCCCAGAGCTCGAGCCCGACGGACAATCCTCAATCCGCCTTCTCCCCGCCCGTTCGCTGAGATTTTCTGCTCGCGCTCTCTTCGCCAACCACCCGCCCAAGATGCGTGCCACCACCGTTTTGCGCAACGCCGCCAGGACCCCCCTGATCAAGTTCGTGGGCAAGCGTTCCATTCCTCGTACGTCTTCCGTGCTGCAGTCCTCTCTGTGATTGAAGCCTAATTCAATTCTGTCTCGCAGAGTCCGTCGACCACACTCCTCGAGCCCACCCCGCCTCTCCCACCGGCGTCCTGCCGGACTCCTTCGCGGCCTACCGCTCCAAGGCTCAGCAGCACGGCCCTCTCAACGCCCCCGGCCGTCTGTCCTCCCTCTCCTACGGTGCCATCGGCCGCCAGTCGGGCGCCTCCCTGGGTCCCGTGGAGCCGAAGCCCGGCGAGTTCTTCGACCGCAACGAGCTGCCCCCGCGCTTCCACCGCATGCCATGGACGGAGGCGGAGATCGAGGCTGTCGAGACTGGGGGAGCCAGTCTGGTCTGCTAAAGTGACACGATAAATCCATAACGATACGAAGAACGATGGATTGTGACGGTAGAGGAGTGGGGCTGGCAAAACATGGCACGTGGACGAGGACAGGGAAGGAACAGAACAGCAGGGTGAATCCGAGACCATAACGAACGAACGGCCCGCCCGCTTCTGCAAGGGATATTTTATTTTTCCACCGATGACGGACGATATATCTTCGTCATTGCCTTGATTATGGACGTCCCACCCATTGGTCCATGGACGCGGCACGTCTCTCACCCAGAGTCTGACTGTGCACCCTGCTCGTGCACCTCGCAATGACTGCCATATGGAACGGCAGGGACTGGGTTCCGGTTGTTATCTGTATTCCCCTCTCCCGTTTTCTCTTTCACTTTGTCGATTCGGAGCGCTGGTGCTTTGCGGCACTGGTTGCGTGTCTCCTGGTCTTATTCTTCCCTTTGGTGTTTATCGGTTATTCCAGCATCTGTCTTTGTCACAGGCGGGGTCTTTTCCATGCATCAGTATATACGTTGATCCGTTTTATCACTGCGCAAAAGCATACGGGATAGATAGGTCTAGGTACTCCCTAGGGTGCATGACTTTGTGCTGGTGCTCTCGGGAATGAATTAGATAGACCATTGAAACTGAACTTTTCGACCAACTGACAACATTCTATCTGTAGACATCAATTGAGAGCTAAGAAATCAGTAGTCACTGATCTTAAGCTTAGAACCACCATGTGCTAGCTAGCTAACCCAATGAACTACGGCGTAGACCTTGCGAGCCTGATGTTGACACCCCGAGTCCCGACGTCATCCCCGCTCTCTCCGAAAACAGCCACGCGACGAGGCTCGAGCAACCCTCGTCGAGGTGCTCGGACCGCAGCCAACTACAACCGCACCTTTACTACCTCTGCTAATCCAGACAACCTCATCCATCAGAATACGTAGGTACCTGCCTAGGGACAATTAAATTAAATCAACCACACATCCAAATCCCAGCCCCACGATGTCTCTCTTCCCATGATAATATATACCTTATACCATACCGAAAAAGCACATAATCGTGATCCAAGAAAGGAAACGATCTCTAGGATGTGATGACGCCCATCAACGCCGGGATCACCACTAACATCACCGAAACCGACGAGGTCGGCACCCCCATCGCGACGTATGTCTACTCGGAGTCTGTGGATGTGGATGCGGATGCGGCGGCGGGCCGGGACGAGGCGGGAAACAACAAGAGAAAGAGGAGGAACAAGGTGATGGGGAAGGGAATGACGGAGATGACGGGGATGAAGGGGAGGAAGGGGAGGAAGGGGAGGGTTGATGTTGTGGTGAGTTTTAGTTTTTAGTTGCGTTCGATTTTCTTTCCCCTTTGGAATCGATTTTGCTTTTCTTTAATATTAAGTGTCTTTTTTTATTTATTTGATTCGTTGGTTTCCTTTCTTTTCTGCTTTCATAATGATAGATCCGACGATATCGGAGGGGAACTTTTTAGTTCGTTTGATCGGTATTATTTGTCATGAAATGAGCCAGATGTCGGATGGAAGGATGTCTGTTTTATTCTTGGGAGTTTGGAGATCTTGTCGTATATTCGTTCGATTCTAGATCGACGCTGTTGTTGCACTTTTTGATCTTCTTACTGGGTTTATGGTCCCTTTCTTTACGAAGTCGGTCTTCGTTCTTATGATCTTTTATCTTCGTCATTGCTGCTCTAGTCGTTGAACATGCACCCTGGAACATCTCTTCATGTCAATTGAATTCAAGCTTCAGGACCTGCTTTGTCACCCCGTTTATGGCTCATTCCGGAGATGAATCTTCTCATTATGTTCGAGATCATCTCATTAATTTGTCCATCTGTGTTGAATCTTCTGTTTCCACTGTTGATCTCTGCCACTTTGTTTCGAACTGTTCCCTCTGAGAGCACATGAGACCTTCAGTTCAATCTCTTCAGATGCAAGGAAGCGCGCGGCCAGAAGCAGAGAGGATATCAACATTTGTCGATCCGACTAGCTAACCGTCTGCGTACATTCTAGCCATCGTCATCGCTACAACCATGGTCGCTCTCAGCATCGTCACTCCTCTCGTCGCTCATGAATGTCTTCTTGCCTGCCGGGTACCCGCACAGCGTCAGCAGTGATTATCTCGAGTGAGTATGCTCCATCAAGCTGCTTGTATTCTTAGCTTTGCAATATGTGTCGCTCCCTTACTACGAAATCCCGAAGGAGCCGTACAATTGGCCTAGGATAATCAGAAGAATGCTAACGCAAATGATATTGTCTGCGTCTCTAATTTAGGTATCAAACATACGTAAGTTTTCAGTTATTCCATCCCGTTCCCTTTGATATGTTGTCATCTACTATTCTGTAGAACTTGTTTTTCTTTTTTTTTTCAATTAGCAATCTATCGACATATTCTGCTAGTAACACCACATCGACAGTGAACTGATCAGCATCTAGGACTCCCTTCAAGCGTTCGCAAGCTCCATCGCAGGATTACTGTCCTCTCGAGCGGTCTTACAAGGTCCGTTTGATTTCTCTCACTTGTTTCCCAACTTCTGGAGATGGCCTTCCTCTAGTATCATCATCATCGTCATCTATATACGTCGTAAAACATCCGTGCCAACATAGTTGACGACAATCCCAGGCGTCGGCGTCGGCGACGCCACCGCCTCGCCCACGTCCGCCCTCCTCCTGCACATCCTGCAGGACTCGTCCGGCCGGATCGCGACGATCCTCTTCGCACACCGCGTCGGTACGGCCATCGAGCCCGAGTGCAAGATGTACCGGCTCGCGGCGGACGTGTTCAACGACGCGGCCATGCTGCTGGACTGCCTGTCGCCGCTGGTCGGGACGCGGGCCGCGCGGGTGGCCGTGCTCAGCGGCGCAGGGGTGCTGCGGGCGCTGTGCGGCGTCGCGGGGGGCAGCTCGAAGGCGAGTCTGAGCGCGCATTTTGCGCGGTGGGGGAATCTGGGGGAGGTGAATGCTGTAAGTTGCTACACTCTATAATGTTTCTGTTGTGTTGTTCGAGTCTCGACTAGATATATCGTCCTGCGAGGCTGTCAATATGTTGATGTCAACAATGGACTGTTCCGCTCCTGTCGACATGTATCCGTTCTCTCGATGAATCACTACAGCATAACTAACACAACTCCAACAACAGAAAGACTCCTCCCAAGAAACCATAATCTCCCTCCTGGGCATGCTCGTCAGTCACTCTCCCCTTTCCCTCTACTTTCCCCCATTCCACCCGCATACTCGAACCCTCTCCAACTGACAACTGATGACGACAGGTCGGCTCCCTCGTCGTCTCCCACATCACCACCCCGTCCGCAACCTGGACTGCCCTCCTCCTCCTCCTGGCCCTGCACCTAGCCACCAACTATGCTGCCGTGCGGGCGGTGCACATGACGAGCCTGAACCGGCAGCGCGCGAACATTGTCTTCTCCGCGCTGCTGGGGTCGGATCCGGAGCTGGATGTTGACTCGTTAAAATCCGGCCAATATAGTTATGTAGAGAAGGAGAAGAAGGGCAAGAAAGAGAAAGGGGAAGAGGAAGAAGAAGAAGAAGAAAAAGAATGGAAGATCCTCCGACCAGAGGAAGTAGCACGCCGAGAGAGGATCTTTGAGTGGGACGGGATGTTACGCTGGACTTTTGAGTCTCAGTCATCGGCATCACCGTCATCATCATCACAGATCCTCGGATCCTGCCGCATCGGCGTACCGCTGAAAGATCTCCTCTTTCTCCTCCAGAAAGACTCTCCCTTCTCCATATCTACATCCGTCTCAAGATCCAAATCCACATCTACATCCATAGACCCGCACCAGCCGTCCCTCCTCCCCCGCCTCCTGGACCTCTTCGCCTCGGAATCCTACCTCCTCTACATCTCCGTCTCCGCCTCCCGTACCCGCACCCCAAACCATGTTTGCAACGCAGCCATCGTCCTCAAGCAAAACTGCACCGTGCACGCGCAGCTGAAAGCGTGGGTCCATGCCCTGCTCGCTGCGAGGGTCATTTCATCATCTTCTTCCAGAGAACATGTACACGTACAGAAGAACAGGAAAAACAACGCTGATGATCATGGGGAGGAGGAAGAGGATACGTTCGGGATCCTCTCCCGCACGCTCGCCTTCCTGAACGAAAAGCGCCGGTTCGAGCGGTACCTCCGCCGGCTGGCACAGGAGGCGGGATGGGACTTGGACGTCGCGGGGCTGGAGACGAGGCCCGGGAGGAGGGTGCGGGTAGGATAAATTAGATAAGTCTTATTATTATTAGCTTTTTAGGATTAGAATCGGAAGAAGAAGATGATGAACTCCAAATCTCGAATAGGCTTGGTTCGTGAGACTAACCTAATGCAGGTTACCTAGGGCAGTCATGTACTCTAGTCAGGTTGTATTGTAGTAAGCAAGTAAAAGTAATCCGTCTGCGTTTGTCTACTTAAGTTTTGTCTGTGGAGATTCAATCTATCCTGTCTATCTATCCTATCCTATCCTATCCTATCCATTCTGCCTAGTAATCTACCTGATCTATATATCTACCTATCTACCTATCTAACGCTGGCAGAGGTATAACATGCTGTATGTACAGTACATCCGGTATGTAAACCGTACACATGCATGCATGACATAGATATGTACATGTACAATACACGTATGTTCATACATTACATTATAGACAGACGGAAAGAACTGCAGATAGATAGATAGATAGATAGATAGATAGGATATATTGCACGGTACGTACTAGTACATACTGTACAATGGATTCCTTCCCTTTTTTGCCCTTTTTCATAAATTAGATTAGATTCCTTTCGATTTATCTTTGCTTTGCTAAAAAGGAAAAAAAAAGGATTTGATATCAATGCTCTGGTTGGTTGGTTTGTACTGCTGGGCAGCAGTTACTAAGGCAGCCAGTCAGCCCACTAGACTAGAAAGCAAACAAACACGAAGAATACCTAGAGAGAGAGAGAGAGAGAGAATAAGAATAGAAAAAAGAATAAGAGTCGAGTCGGGTCAGGTCCCGTTCAGCGGGGAATGTGGAGGCGCGCAAAAAGACCGTGTGCGATTTGATCTCCTCGTTTAGATACATAGTAGCCCCTGACAGTACAGTACCTACCTACCCTAACCGTATCTATCTCCTACCAGGATAGGGGACAGATTGATAGATAGATAGTCGGGACGGGAGGAACCAACCACACCATGCAATGCCATGCCATACCATAACCGTACCATTATTATTAATGGCTCTTCAAGGACTACTGTGCACTACTGCTACTAGGACCAGCTTCTTAGACCGCAAAGGAAGCAAGGTCTGTAACCAATCCTGCCAGACAAGTATGGGGTATGTATCTATTGATCGATTGATTGTATTCCATCAGATCATACTACACGACACAATGCAAGAAGCTAAGCTACCTGGACACATACTCTAGGTTGTAAAAAATGTAACAGACAAGATGAGCAGTCAAGGCAATGTCCACCCATCCATCCAATCACTCATTGATCTTCATTATCATATCATTATCATTATCTCATCTCATATCACATCACATGGCCAAGACGAGACAAGACAGAAAAGGCATCAGGAGCGAAGATCATGAAAACACGGACGATTGCCACACCACCACACCACCGCCACCACCACCGGTATAATACAGCATGGATCTCTCAGAGATGCAAACAGACAGACAGCATGCGGATATCTCACACAAATGCCGTAGCCGACAACTCAACTCGTAAGATACACAAAGGCGAAGACAAAACCGCCGACCACGCTCTATATGGTGACAACACACAAAAAAAAAACTTTGGACTCGTCTGCTTTGCTCAAAAACGCCGTTCATGAAAGCGCAAATACACCAACGTCCCAACCGGTAAGGTAAGCGCTGCGCCGCGTGCTCATGCTCGAAGAGTCAAGAGGTGAGATGCGTAAAGATGATGGATGTAAGGGGGCATCAGTTGCGTGAACGAGTCGTGATGCATGGCAAGATTGACGCGACGAATCGAGGGGTGAGGAAGAGTATTATGCATTTGTTCCCATTCCATGCAGAGTCTCCCGTAACCGTGTGCTAGCTGCCGCTCCGCAGATTGTACAAGAAAATAGGAAAATCGCCCCCGTCTATACAGTTTTGAACATCAGGTACCAAAGAAAGGGTTCCTGACCCGACGCGATGCATGAATGTAATCCCCAGAATTGCGTTCCATGCACAGGGTTATTGGGTAATGACACAGCGAATGAATCGTACGGTCATGCCAACATCCATGGAGAATGGGTGAATCATCATCATTCCCCTCTCTCCGGGGACCTCTGGTCGCGTTGCGACGACCCGCTGCCAGAGCGTCTCTTCCAGCCGAGCTTCAAGGTCATTTTCTTCCATGGGTTATCTGTCCTTGATTTCGGACTGGGGCCCGGGAAAGGGTTCAAGTCGCCGAACGGGGGCGTCGTAGGCGGCGTCATTGGCTCGCCAGAAACAGGGCTCGACAAGCTTCCCGAATCACTTGACAGAATGGTAGAGCCGGAGTCACCACTGGCCGTGGAACTATGACCAGATATGCGACTTGCCGTCTTCCCTAGGGCGGCGACCATGCTCAGGGCAGGGTTCGTGCGACCCGAGTGAGCGCTCCCAGGCGAGCGCGGGGACGCAAAGTCAACCATCGACGACTGAGGAGACAGCCGTCTTTTCCCCCGCGTCAAGACACGTTTGACCGTGCTCTCTTCGAGACTGGAGTTGGAAAGCGTCATGGGATCGTCAGGGCTGCCATACGGCGAGCCAGACTGCGGCATGACATGAGCCGACGGGGAAAGGCTGTTGAGAAAGGGGATAAATATCGACTCCTCCATCAGGTCGTGTATCCGCTTCACGGCCGAGTCCAGCGTCTCGGGAGGAGGGGGCGTTGGCGAATGGGCATGCTGGAGCAGACCGTCGCGAACCTCGCTCGAGAGGTTGATCTCACGCGGTGAGCCTGGGAAGATGTAAGCAGAGAGCAACCGCTGCCAGAGCATGCATAGATGCTGGCTCTGTGGGCAGTCGGTACGGACAGGCGATTCCCCCAGTTCGTGGGACACAGAGCGGTAGGCGTCTGCGTACCGCGTTGCCTCCATGGTGAACTCGAGGGTCTCGAGGCAGTGGTTCTGCGAGAGGTAGGCCATGAAGGCACTCAGGGTATAAGGAGGAGAGGATCTGTTGGCGAGAACGTCGTCCAAGGTCGGTCGGATTGTGCAAAAGGGTCCGGAGGGAATGGCAACGGTGAGCGGCCGGGAGCCTGCAGAGCTGTCCATGTTCGCTTCGTCGTCTGTGTCACCTTCCAATGACGTCGAGGAAAGCCGTGGGCTCGAATCGGGTGTGAGATTCCGGGAAGACACGGGCGAATGTCGCGTCTTCCTCACGAGCATCGCGTAGAGCGGGCGCCTCGTCCTGTGGTGCGAGCGTCCTGTCTTCACCTCGGGGCCTCCTCTGTTCCTCCGGAATCCTTCCAGGTTGAATGCTGTAGAGAACCCCCGAACCCGCTTGGTTGCGCCCACCGCTCCTGCGTCCCCTGCGATATCTGCAATCCCCGTCGTCTCCAACCTGACGAGCGGAATTCCGCAGAATCCAGAGATATCACCCTCACTCCCCTTGAATCAGACAGAAGGTGGATACCTGCGCGGAGCACGCAGGGTAGAGAATCGGAAAACGTATGTGACAGGCGTGGGACAGATCGTCGATGTCACCGGACCGATGTGGTAGCTTACTTCAACATCGAACTTGTCAAACACGTTCCTGCTATTCCCCTCTTCGTCTTTTGCTGTGTTGCAATGACGCAAGATACTTGAAAGACTTAAGAAACAGAAGTCCGGAACAGGTCGCAAACGCTGTATTCGAAGCAGACCACATACAAAGACCGGGGTATGTATGGAGTGGTTGTCTTTGGGAGGTCAATTATGCGCGGAGGGATCAGAAGGCAAGGCCTACGCCGTGATCGTCGGGTAGTATAGGAGGGGATCGAGAATCGAAGAAATGCAGATAGGTCTCTAGGAGCGCGGATCAGTTGCAAGTGATATATACACCTTAGTGCCGGTGGAAACGAGCGAGCGGTGTAGCACAGGGCTCGAGAAAAGCGCAAACACGCGGAGTAGGTGACAGACGATGAGCCAAGAACGGGCCCCAGTGTCAATACCTCTTTTGAACAGAGGCAGAAGCCAGGGCAGCGGTCTCGAAGAAGCAATACAACGGAAAGAGATGGAGGAAGCGTCTCTGGCACGGACGACGAAACGTGCGGCAGAAGTAACCGCCAGCGCCAACCACCGCGATCCCAACCCAACCAGGGTCCGCCCACAATAAGAGTAGCGGGTTGCAGGTGCACTCTTGAAACCCGCACCTCTCAGCCTTTATTTCAGCGCGGGATCCACAGCCAAGTTCTGGACGGGGAGGCCTGGTCCTTTTTATGTGACTCCCTTTGAGAAGCGACAGATGCACACGGCTTCAACGTCCGAAGGGCAGGAGGTGGAGACGGAGCGGGCCAGCTCGCAGCATGGTGCGCTAGGTGCGATGATTATCTCACCCACCGCAGCGATCCTCCTGGCAGAAGTGTGGGAGAGACGTGCCAGTGACGAGCTGGAGCGGATACCCTGTGCGCAGCTGCTTGGAGTCTGGGCGTCTCTGGTGGATCTGGCGATGCTGATTGACAGCCAGCTCGCCGCTGGCCGGTGGACTGAGGGATGGGGAAGAGGGAGGGGCGCAGAGGGAGGAAGGCCGACAGAGGAATCCACGCTGGAGGAGACGGTGGATACGTTGCGGATGGGGTGGAGAGAGAGGGATCGGGACGACCCACCGGTGATGCGAGACGGCGGTGATGCGACGCGATGCGGTCGAGAGCCTTGCAGAACGCAGGAGGTTCAACCGCACCGTCGGAGAAATAGCACGGCCAGCATTATTATCATTGTCCTGGACGGCGGCAGATGCGGCAGGGAGGCGCAGGGTGGCGGGTGTTGTCTTCCGCCGGCGTCCGAGAGGAGGTGCGGTACAGGTGTGTGAGCGTGTAGGGGTGCGCTGCGCAGATCCACGCCGGTTGACGATACAGAACCTGAAAAGAGAAGAACATTAGCTTCTTTGCCCATTCCAGATACCAAGCAACGTGCTGGTCAGAGCGCGGATCTGGGGTCCTGGTTGGCCGCGGCGCCGGATCTGCGCTCGCCAAGCGGGCAGTGCAGAGGCGGGAGAGAGGTCGCCGGCGGAGGCGAGATCTCGCGGTCTGACACTGACCGACTGGCGGTGTCTAAGAAGAGTTGCCAGGAGCGGACGGCCAGGCGCTGAAAGACGGAAAGGGCGAAGAAAATGGCAGAGGAGTCGCCAAGGGAGGGATCTCGCCCTGCAAGGGTGCTCTGACTGTTGCTGGATGGCCGTTGCGGGTTGGATGCTCGGTCGGTCTGGTCGGAGTGGTTAACCATTACGTACGGAGAAGCCTGGCAAGGACGCTGCTCCAGCACGCGAGCGGAGAAGACGCTTGAGGCTCTCTTGCGTCCTGCCTGATCCAGCAGCCAGTCGATGCGACCCGAGCATGCAAGGGCACGAGAACCTTGGTCCCGTGCCTTGCGGTGTACCGGTACGACGCTGGTACCCAGGACCGCGCGCATGCTGCGTGGGAACCGGAGTACTCCCAGGTCGCATGTACCTCCAGCCCGATCCGAAGCCCTAGGCGCGGCCGGGGTGGCGGCCCTTCCAGAAGGCGGCGAGAAGAAGCTCTGCCGGGGTGACGTGGTCGCGGCCGCTCGCTCCCGCTCCACCAGTGGGAGCGTGTTCCAACCCCTCTGGTTGGCCGTGGCATTACCGTGCTCGGCGCCGCCCTTCACCGCAGCCCCGGCCCGGCCGCCCGCTCCATCCCTCAAGGGGCTTTTTGCCACGGCCCACACGGCGGCTTCCAAGACCGGAAGGAGTGCCTGGTCCCGACGACCGGTGACCAGCCCGCGTGCGTCGTCGAGGCTCGTGACGGAAGAGGGCCGTCTGTTCGTCGCCACGCTGGCCGTCGTCCTACAGGTCGCACGCCTTCCAGCGCTTCGATACCGCGTTCTAGCCATTTTCCTCGCCTTCTCGAAGCCTGATGAATCATGACTGACTGATTTGAGATCGGACCGCCGTCCAAGCGCCGGTGACCTCTGACGCCTGCTGCCACTGGTCGCGAGTGACAGACATGCGACAAATTCGGGCAGGATCGGACAGGCATTTTCATTACGATCCTGAATTTCCGTCCGAGGTAGCAGCAGCTGATACTGTAGCGCGACTTAGTTTAAGGTTGTACTCCCGTCCCTGCTCCGTGCCTGGGTAGCAACCTTGGAACCTTGCCATCAGCCAAGACACATCATCAGCCCTACCTAAAGAACCGGACAACAAGCATGTGTTCTAGAACACCCATGGAAGCCGGGATCCCGTGGTTTTTATCCATGATTCAAAGATCTACGCAGTAGAGAGGCTGGTATTATTATCACTCCGTGTCCTTCGAGATTGAAGATCCTGGCCCCAGTCCATTTCAACTACTGATCTATTGAACGCTATCAGAAGACGGATTCAGAATCGATCTGAGCATCGATGGCGGAAATTGCGTACGCGGTCCTTGCTTCACTCAACATCAGATAGACAAAAGAAAAACTTTCTTTTCGCGCAGTGGCCTCGTAAGGCTGGAATGTCTGAGCCCGACCGAGATCTTGGCACAGGCAAATTTCAGCCCAACGTAGCTACCTACTCCGTACTATACCCAGTTCTCACATCACATGCATTTCGGAAGTCACTCCGCAGTATACGCTCAAGTATTATTCAAAAGAGCGAAAGGGAAAAAAGCCACCATTACGGAGTACTTGCAGACAAAGAAAAAAAATGAGCCGGATCTGCAGCAACCAGCAAGCCCGCGGACCCGCAGATATAGATATTTTCCGAACAGACAAAGAACGCGACGACGCCTCATGCAGTCTCGTACATGTATGCAAGTCCTGACCCCTGTTCTACAAGTAGTGTCCCGTCAGACAGGGATGAGAGGAACGGAGAAGAAAAAAAAGGAAGGTATATTGAAAAATGTCCTCTTACATGATCCTTACATAAGGCAGTTAGTAGTAAGTCATAACAACGATCCTCGTTGATCGCGCTGATCGATCGACGGTGTGGCTCGGCCTCTTTCTTTGCCTCCATCTCCAATTTTCCATGATCTCCACTTGTACAAAACTCAAAACCGAGATCAACGGGACGAGGCGCGCAAAAGAAAAACAAAAAGCTCAGGGCGGGTAGCAGCGCGGCTCGCCGTCGTGATTCATGCCATGCCATGTCAGCTTGCATTGATTGCTATGCGAACCTTATTCGATTTACCTTGAGTTAAACAAACAGACCCCTGAGACAATGTCGTTCGGGATCTTCCGTGAACTCGGCCCGGTAAGGAGAGGAATTAAGTTATTGCTGGTGTTGCCAGATACTACTACAACTTACTACTGTACTGTACCTGCCTGGACTTTGTCCACGTACGGAGTAGGTAGTTAGTTACCTTTACGAGCTGACGCATGCGACGGAACGGGATCCGAGTCCGAGTGTCTTTAAAGTTGATTGATGGACGTTCCTTTCCTTCAAGTTGAGGAAATAATAATGGGTTATGGAGCCTGAGCCCAATGTTACTCTTGCATGCATGGTGATGGTGGTAGTACTTGTACTCCGTACTTACGGAGTAGTATGCAGTACTGCACTGTCTTGACTATTATTATTATTATTATTGATAGTCGAGATTGCCAAAACCCTGAAAACAAAAAAGCCGTCGATCCCCGAGCCACACTAGTAGTTGTATCAGGTCCGTGATCCATCAGGAACGCGCCGCAAGGTCCACGTTGTTAGTAAACGTTGACTTGGACATAGAGGTCCCTGGCATGTGGTACCCCTAAAAAGCTTACCATCCTCGGAACTTTTTAGGGTTCTATTCTAGAATCAATAACTTCTTTCCTTCTATCGAGGCAGTTGCCTCCCCTAGGCTGTCAGAAAAAGGAAGCAAAGACAGAATATTTCAGTAGCAGCAGATAGATAGATAGATATTCTGATCAGAATGTCACTATGTACGGAATACTCCATACTTCATTACTTAAAATAATAATGACTGTGACGTCGTAACAATCCTTTTTTTTTATCAAATCAATAGGTAGTTTCGCACCATGCAACAAACGCCTCCATCTGAACAGCAGAGAACAGACCAGAACAGAACAACGTTTCAATTCCGATTCACATCCAATTCAGTAATTGAATCCACGTCTGTCTCCGACCCTTATAAGAAAAGATAAGAAGGATGTCTCTAAGGAACCATGTCAATTACTTAGTATGTAACAATGCATGATAGCGAATCATATCACTTTGTAAGTGAATGATAATGACAATAACAATAGTGATGTAGGCGGGGTCAGTGCAACACCACATACCTAGGGTCGAATGGGACCTGGTTCAAGATTTGAACAAAAAGCAAAAGAAGGGGGTTCATTTGTGGACAGCCTGTTAGGAAAAGAAACCCTACAGTCCGACATAGATGAATAGATAGACAGACAGACAGATAGATAGATAGATGTAATGATATTATTCTAACTCCCAAGTAGGTGGCAGAGAAAGTAAGGTAAAGTTGGACAAGGGTCCAGCCTGCGGGACGGGTCCAGGTCAGTCAGATCTTCTAGACTTCTACTGCATGGGAAGTTGGGAACACTCTTCAGCCCCCAAGTGTGCCACTATCCATGTACTGTAGATCAGCCAATGCCACAACAGAATCAGATCTCGGAATTCTTCCTTGGAAATAAAAAAATGGTTGTAGTAGTACTAATGTACATGTACGAAGGGAGGGAGGGAGGGGGTGGTAACGGGAGAAAATCAGATTCGACTACATGACATGATGGGTCACAGGCTCACAGCACAGGTTCCATGGTAAACATTTCCTTTGTCATTTGTGTAGTATTTTTTCCCCCGCTTCTTCTTTAAGTGACAGAAGCTTTTCGTTTTTACTTTTGCCACCTGGCTGAGGTTAAGGAACGATGCCTGAACCTGAACCTTGGGTAGCACGTATGTAATATGTACAGTAGTACCTGTGGAGCCACCTCGGAAATTCTAATCCCAAAAAAGCTTTGCGGAAATCGAATCCGCATTCTGTATTATTAGAATGGCATGCTATCCGGCCTGGAGACCAGGATAGAAATAACAATTGATTGGGCAGTAACCAGAACGATTTGCCTCCTCCAACATGTAGGGTCTCAAAAGTGTGTATATATACTTTATGGATTTCCCACTGCTAAATTTATAGCAACTGACTACAACTGTTCACCAAACTTTATAACGACCACCCGTCACAGTCACGAGCACCACCCGCCCTCACTGCACTGCATCCCATGACCTCGAATGGAGCAACTTGTCTCAGTCTGGATCTGATGGAAATAGCATACATACATAGATAGATCAAGAGGTTGTATTCCGTGAGCAACGATATTGCTAAAAAGTATTTCTTTTGGCCACCCCGTATCCCCACATTATCTAAATTTATCACAAACTGCAAGAAGTCGAAGCTTCGAACGCCTATTCCTATTCGTTTTGTTCCTGTTCAAGTATATACTCCGTCACGGCCGCTCCGAGACCGTTGGTGGTGGTGGTGGGTGGCTAAACGACACGACGCCATGTTTGACTTGAGATCGTCCCGTGCGACGTTGCAATGTCCTGTACATGCTCCATACATACATGCAACAGACGGTGACCAACCGCCTACAAGGCTGGGTTGGGAGATGTGTACTCCGTCGAAAGAAGGTGATGATCTGAAAAGCAGTCTCAAGTTGGGACTACCTCTACCGAAGCAAGGGAACTTCACCAAACATTGGATGCTTATCTCGCCTAAGCGGCCACACACTTATGCAGTGGTACGGAGTACACGCCGCTTCTCCTCATAGAGCGGAGTGAGTGACTGTGTGTCATGTGCCCTCCTGACCCTCGCTCCGGTCTCGAAATGCAGATCCCGGTGCGGAAAGACCATCATCAGACAGAAAACCAGGCAGCGCTGAACCGGATGAAACAGACAACTGCTATGCGCGGTAATAATGATATTCCTCCAATGTATAGATAGCCACATACCGGCGTAAGAGTTGATTAATGAGTCCACTTACTGTGACCAAGTGACCGTTTGGAGTGTTGAAGACGGGGCTATTTACAGCAGGAGTAAGTTAAGAATGACCGTTTGCTTTGGCTTGGTATATGTACTTTACAGTCATATATGAATGATATGATATGAGAGGCAAGGTGGTACGGATTAGATTAGATCAGATTGGATCAGAAGTATGATTGGGATCAGTTGTTAATGATTTCTAAGGGTAGGTAGGGTGTGGTTTCTTTTTCTTTTCTTTTCCTGCTTTGAGTTGGGATCGATTATCTATTAGAGATTAGGCACCATGTACACACAGAGAGATGGGTTTGTGATGTGAATTAGGTAGGTAGTAGTAAAGCTTCTTTTAATCCTAGCAATTACTTATTTTGTAGTAATATGTCTACTACTGACTGCTGTACACATAGATACATCAGATATCTGTCCATCCATCAATTCATCACCAGGCGGTATAGTACAGTAGTACCTAACCTAACCTACAGGCTAGGCAGAACAGATACTTAAGAAACAAGATCAAATCAACCACCCCACAAACCCAAGAACCTCCTCCTTCAATCAATAAGGGGGACCAAACCTGCTACTGGGACTGCAACACATATTCTGTCCCGTTGCATCCTGTCTGTCTGTGACCCAGAGCGTAACCAAACAGACCTGACCTGACCTGACCTGGCTGGCTCATCTTATCTTGTCTTGTCTCAGCTTAGCTCTGTGTTTTGTCTGACACCTAACATCTGACATGTGACATGCAATGTCTGACATGTGTCACAGAAATGCAAAAACACAACTGCGAATGCCAGATGCAAATGCCAAATGCAATGCAGTAAGACTTATTGCCTGGCTGGCTGGCTGGCTGGCTGGCTACTGGCTGGATCGGAAGTTTATACAAGGGCGAGGGCAAAGGAATCGGAAGATTCTTGTTGCGCACTTGGCAGTAGTAGAAGTGAGAGAGTGGGGGGAAAGTATACATACAGACCTCCTTACGCATGTAATCTACAGTAAGTACAAAAGTACATCATGCATCAAGCATGTTTTGGATAATACGTATATATACATATATCTATCTGGCTTCGAAGGGGGAAACAATGAAAAATACCTCTGCCATGTGTACGTAGGGTATGATAGAGTAAAGCTTCAGTTGACTGACCCCTCATCATTCATCAACAGCCACCCGATAACGGGATGTCGGGATACCATATCAACACCATGATTGTCGATAGGCATTGAAAGAGAAGAGAAGATAATCGAGAAGTACAGTGAAGCCATTTGCAAAAGCCAACGGACATTGCTACTAAGAAGCATGTATGGATCGGGTGAAGCATCAACAGAACTGGTTTCATGAAATGGTCCAAATCAGGTTTGCCCATCCCTCAGGAAGCTAGCCGGAAAATTTTTTGATCTTCCTACAGACAACATAGATGAACAGTCACACAATTAGATGACTAGCTTTTTTTGTCAATATATTACCGTTTCTGTACTACACGACGCCATGTACCTATCTCTCGCCTGCATCTGCATACATACACCAGTTGGAAGTTCAAACGAGTGGCTCTGCCCTCGTGCCGCGCGTCTGCACGAGCCGGAATACATTAAAGTATAGAAACACAAAAAAGGAATCCAGCTAAACGAAACGGAAACATAATAAACGGAAATCCGCCACTGCCTGAACTCGTTTCGTCCTTGGGGTCTTTCAACCATCCAGATCAGGATCGTGAAAGATGAATCAGTTCACCGACAGTCGCCGTCACCACAAACAAAACACAACCGACTTGTCAAACCATCCGATTAGCAAGTAAATATAGTGAGACAAAAAAAAAGGCAAAGTCAACCAGACCAGCGCGTTCGAATGGTTCCCTCGAGGAAGACTTGGCACACAGCCGCAGGCTGTTTTCGCGTCCTGAACTCCATTCGCAGCCAACCCTTTCTTGCAGTGCATTCTGTTTTCGGCATATTCCAACATTTGATCTAGATTCCAGATTGATAACGGCGTTAATGGCTCCAACCTTGCACCCTTCTTTTTGGACGGTCTCCACTTTTGCCATGCCCTCCGTCGTCGTAAGATGACAGATAACCGAGATTGAGAAGCGGCGGAAGAGGTGAGAGGTATCGGCGCGAATTGAGAGGGATCAGAAGCGAGGCGTAAGTCGATCAAGAAAGATGAAAAGTCTATTATTAGATAACTGGTGAAGAGATAGTAGAACAAGCAGATGAGGAACCGTCACGTTCGCCTTTCCGGGATTGTAGCGCCTTAAGAGAGAGAGTGATGGGGGGGAAAATGGGAATGTCGCTCCACCGATGACGAGACAGACCGGATGAAGTCTAGCAAAGCAGACGTGATTCGCGAGGACCATGCAAGATTCGAGACAATGACCGACTCCGAGATTCGTCCAACGGGAAACGAAAAGAACACCATCATGGCCGTGCGGTCGTAGCGAGCGTTCCGGTACAAGTGATAGGACCGGAGTGATAAATTAAAGAACCGAAGGAAACCGGTAAAGAAAAGCACGTAGTCCTTCGAGCTCCCCGAAAAGAAAGGCGAGGCAGAAGAAACAATGCCAGCAACCGCTCATTGAGCGGAGAGTTGCCGCCGGATTCACCTCAACCTGGCACCGGATTAGCACATGTTTGGTCCTTTGGACGGGATATATATATCACATACCGCAGCACAAAGCTTTCATGACCTTCTGAAAAAAAGTGGGCTGCGGTTCATTGTTGTTATTGTTGGCTTGGGCGGCTGGAGGCTGCTGGTTGTTCACTGCTTGATTCCCCGGACTCGCCGCAGGAGCACCCGGAAGGTTGGCATTCGAGTTCTGGAATTGTGCTTGAGTCGAAGCCGTCGGTGTCGTTGTCTCGAGACCCCCCGCCGGCCCGCTTTGACGCTTGGCTTGCTGCGGCCCGCCTGAGGCGCTTGGCCGCTCGCGCGTTTTCCCAGCTCCGGGCTTGGCCGGAGATGGGGGCGGGGGCTGCGCGGCGTTTAAACGGTCGGCAGTAACTGCTGGTCTCTGAGTGCCTCGTGGGGCTCCATGAAGGTCACGGGCTGATGAGTTTGGGACCGCGTTGCCGTGATGGTGGTGTTGCGGTTGCGGCTGCGGCTGCGGCTGCGGCTGTTGTTGGGAGGAGTATGACTTGTACTCCCAACCCCTCCCGTTGTTGATCTTCATCCAGTCGTATTCCCCATCCTCGACTTCTCCGGCGTTCTTCAGGGCTTGCGTCAACAGGTCCCTCAGGTAGTCGTAGTCTGGGGTCTCCTCGAAACCCAGATTACGAACATAGGTCAGATACTTGTTAAACTCCTCTGTCCGTGGTCAGCGGGCCCGGTTAAAGATCAGGAAGGAAAGGAGGGGGGGGGGTGCATTACCTGGATACCCATCACATAGCTCTTTAATCGAAGTTGTCTGCTTCTTCTCACCAATTTTCTCATACTTCTGCTTGTTGGTCGCGGCCTTCAGACCCTGCCATGGCAGGCCGCCTCTCAGAAAGTACATGAAAACATGTCCCAACGCCTCGAGGTCATCTCGTCGTGACTGTTCTCGTCCCAGGTGCGTGTTGATACTCATGTAACGTGCTGTACCCGACAGCGACTTCCGCTCGCGGTATGGAATGTGTTGCTTGGTCTTCGGATCCCGATATTGCTTGGCCATGCCAAAGTCGACAACGTGGATGACATTGGCGGCTTTGGTGCCCGGGCGCCCAATGAGGAAATTGTCCGGCTTGATGTCTCGGTAGATCAGGTTCTTCTCGTGGATCGTCTGAACCCGGGAGAGCTGCAAGGGACGTTAGTTTCGGCGGCAGACCAGGAGACGATGGACACAACAACGCACCATCTGCTTTGCAACCATCACTGTGGTCTTGATGGAGAATCGCCGGTTGCAGTGGTCAAAGAGATCCTCGAGACTGGGGCCGAGCAGGTCGATGACGAGGATGTTGTGCAGACCCTCCTGGCCAAAGTAGTAGACATTGGGGATGCCGGCTACGGCAGTCAGCACCTGCTCCATCGAACGGGACGTGGACACCTACGGCATCCGACCAGAATCTTGTACGTTCGGTATTCATCGCGGAGCTGAGGAGCGTCGCTCTTCCGCGGTTCCTGTCTCTGTGTCAGCACGACCAGGCCCCTTTTGCGTCTCTGGCCAGCGACAAACATACAAACTTGATGGCCACTTGCTGGTTGTTCAGCAAGTTCGTGCCCTCGAAGATCACACCAAACGAGCCCTCCCCGATTTTCTTCCCCACCCTGTAGTGGACGCCCACCACGTTCGACGATGAAGACGCCATGGAGAAGGATCGTAGTGGTCACCTCGAACTGACGTATCAAACGGAGGGGAAGCGAAGAATGGATCGATTGAAAATGGCCTTATCGTACGAACACTGCTCACAAAGGGTCAATCAGCAAGGCGGCCGACGAAAGCCAGACGGCGATGGTGAATTCTCGAGGCTTTTTTTTTTTTCGGGGGGACATGGGACCAGCAAGGGGAAGATCCATTGGCAGGGGAATCGGGCATACTGACAAGCTACTCCTTCTCAGACCAGCGCGGCTCTCATCGAGGATGATGCGGACTCGGACGGCAGCAAACCAGCACCGGAGACGTGCGAGCGGACGGCTGCTGGACGATCGAGAGGGCGAAACGAAGGGATGGAATGCGACCCGAGGCTTCGTTTCGGGGGTGATTGGCAGCCGGTCGGACGAAGGGTGGCAGCCAGGCAGGTCGACACCTGGGGAGCTTGCAGGCCGGGCAGGGGAGCGGGAAAAGGGAAAGGGGAGAGGGAAAGGGGGGCGAGGAAGCGAGGAACGGGAGGGACGAGGGCCGGCTGCGTGGCAGCACGAGAGACGCAGCGGACGGCGGTGGAGAGAGGAGGGGAGGGAGGAGCAGAGTGGAAAGGGGAGAGGAACGGAGGGAGGAAGAGATAGGGCCGGGCGAGGAGGAATATCTGGCTGGGTGACTTGGTCTGGGGTGAGGCTGTTCTCGGGCGGTTGGGAGGAGAGCCAGAGCGGTCCTGCGGCCGAGGCGGGCGTGACTGCGCCGGGCCCAGCGGCGGTGCCAGTGCTCACCCTGCAGGCTTGGGGCCAGCGCGCCACGGGTCGCTGGGGCGCTGCCGGCGCTAGCCTGTGGCTGGGTCCTCGACCTGGTGCTCTGGTGCTCTTTGCGGGGATGGCGCTCCTCGTCCTGAGGGCTCGTCCATCGGTGCTCTGCGACGGTCATGCGCTGTCCAGCTCGAGATGCAATGCTCCGGAGCGGCCTGCGCAGCGCAGGAATCATGGTCTTTTTTCCTTCTCGCAGGCCCGGCCAACCAGCAGCCGCGGTGCAGGCCAGGTCGATCCCAGCCCGAGAGCCTAACCTGATCCCGCCTGACGCGGTGACACCACGACCGGCCGGCTCGCCAAATCCGGCCTCCCAGGCGGTCCGGGCCTTGTCGGCGCCCGTTGGCCCTTACCCCTGGCCGCGCGGGTGCGCTCCGGTCCGTCGAGTTGCTCTTCCTGCTGAAACTTCGTCGAGTCTCTCTCCAGCCAAGGTTTTGCAAACCCTTCTCTTCCTGCAGCTACCTCACCGGTGACCTTCTGCAGGCAGACGTACAGGAGACCGCGATAGGATGCAGCCCTCTTCCACAATCTTGCGCCTCTGCATCGGGCATCGCGCACAACCTGACACATCAATCCATGGCCCACCTTGGCGTCACAAACTTCAGTCTGATAGTCCCTCCGTAGCCCAACTCCGCAGCTACCGCGATGAGCTCAGAGCTCCGATGGAGCTCACGCTACTACTCCATATCTACGGCTTCTGTACAAATACCTAGCCAGATACGGAGTACATATAGCCCTACACCTGGAAAGTCTCCTCCATCGTCCCGGGATCATCTCCCACCGCGGACGGTGTCTACTTCCGGGCTCTCGCCAGAGGCACGGAGCTTCTTCCGATCCAGTAATCCGGTCGGAGAGGCAGCCCGTCTTCCGTCCGCACATTGTGCGTCGCTGCATTGCTGCAATCGCCTTGAGCAGTCTGCAGTCTGGTTATCTCGCAAGGCCGCAAGTTGCTGCAGCATCAGTGGCAAACACAGAGTCTGCTCTCCAAGACACGTGTTTCCGCGGCATGTTTGACTTTGATACCGCAGTCTGGCTGGAATTCTCGCAGTCGCCGTGGATACCAGACACGGAAGGATCTTCGTCGCGACGTCGTCAAGTCGCGACGCCATTGTCCACAAGCGTTTCCTGAATTGGAATGCATGAATGAAGGGCACACTGCTCATTGTTACTCTGCATAGCGTCTTGCTTTGAGGTCATGACCGATCAGAAAAAATTTTTTGTTTTTTATTTTTTTTTGACCTATGCCAGCTGGGGTGGTTGGAGAGATGCTGTTTTCGGATGGGCTTTCAACCACGTGAAACAGGGATGGCGTCCCGTCGCGTCTTCTCCGGTTTCCTCCGTACAGCAACGACCTGTCCAGATAAGCTGCTATCGATCGAGCACGGAGTACATAGTACTCTTTAAGTTCCCAGCACCCGGACTCCAATATTATTGCAATTGCAATATCCGCATATCCCTGAAGCGGTGTGCGCGATAATGTCATTATCGTCATACCCCTGCTCTCCTATGCACACCCGACTATAAAGCACAGCACTACCACCGAGACTATTGACGCACTGACAAAGTCCGACTTGTCTCAAGCAGGATACCTACCATCGTGACCAAACTAATGTTGGTAATCAGCTCCTTAGAGCTTGGCATGGTGAAACCTACCCCCCCTGCATTCCGAACTCGAAAAGTCGAAGGAAATCCGTCCCTGATTACTGTGTATGGTACATTTTAGGTCAAGAGAACTGAGGACTTAAATTTAACCTTGGTCCACAAAGAGTGCAGATCAAAAGACCTAGAAAGATCGAAAAAAGGTTATTGAAGAGACGACATACCTGATCATCATTTGATGCTAAATCCCCTGGCCTTAGGTCTTAAGGGCCGACCCTTATCTATCCAATCCCATAAGACTGAAAAGACAACGCCAGTGTTGTTGAACGCATCTGCGAGATACTCCGTTACAGTCTCCAGGGAAACCAATTGGTGTCCTCGGGATTGGAATAGAAAGATAGTAAAGTATAAAGAAAGCGGTTATCAAATATCTGTAAAATGGGAACTAACTGGGCGTATTTATTTGCTTATTTGAGGGTCCTAAGGCTCTACTTAAATACCTATCTAATGCCTCATGTTTCTTGCTATTGTTGGATAGGGGGGTGATATTTATTCACCTCTTAAGAGTATGTACAGTACTTGCAATGTTCGGAAAGCAGTGCAGTGTACGGAGTACTGCGTAGACTGCAGGAGATATGTGGCAGACAAATCCTAGGGGGCACGTATTCACGCATTAGCCAATTGATGGCTGAACCTGTCGAATACTGCGTGCCCTTCTTACTGCATATATCCCACTACCTCCTGAAAGCTATGTGTCTTTGACAGCCTGTCGATAAATCAGCCTCCCTCTAGAGTTGCTGAGGTAGACACCAAGTATTCGGCACTTACCGAGTACCCACATGATCATGTTCGCACGCGTTTAAGCAACCACGATGTCACGCATAGCAGAAGGCGACATCGAGACAGCTCTGTCACTCATTGCGTCGGCAAAAATGACGCCCCACTGAGCATCTTCTTCTGGAGGATTTTGTCACCGGAGCTATAGACCCGGGCCGTGCTGCCCAATCATACCTCTCACGCAGGGTCGATAATAATCCCAATCAGAGCATAGAGGAAACACTGGGATATCTGAAATTGGATTGGAAAAGACTAGTTGATAGATGTGAGCTTTTCCTCTAGATTCCTTCATCTTTAGGGGGAGAAAATGATCCATTTGTCTTATAGTCCCTCAGTAACTAGCATTGTCGAAGTACCACCGAAGGCACAAATTCTTGTGCAATAACGTCGTGATGGTCCGTATTATTGCTGCATGACAAGAGTCTCAGATGACAACGACAAGCCAAAGCAAGTGGAATCCGCCTACATTATCCCACCCACAGTTTTCGACGACCGTGATATGCATGGGTCCCGAGGTAAGGAGGCGAACTATCTATTCCCGTATATGACTATTCTAACACATGCTCTTTTTTTTTTTTTTTTTTTTTTTTTTAATACGAATGGCTCGCTCCTCCCTCTCATGGAAAGCCTTTTTAACACCTTCGAAGGTGTCTCAACTGCGAGGTATGCTGCTGGATACTAGTGAGCAAGGGGTTATCAAGAATCTTTGGTTGCTGTCTCCAAGCATTCATGCGGCCTTCCGGAATGGTCATATCAAGATTCAACCGGGGACGTCCAAGGATCTGTGGAATGATGAAGACGGGCTTGAAAGACCAGACGCAACTCAGGCTGTCTGTGCAGGTCCTGGAAGCCACTGTAAAAAAAAGTACTAACTCGAGTGCCACTTTTGTTATATAGGATGTAGCTGTCAAGCTTGGGCCAGAAGAATGCATCGGTCTTGCTTTTAGTGACGGGTCACCTTTTAGACCTGTGCATCCGTCTATTCACAGTCCGAACAGGTGACCCGACCTTCTACTGCTTGCCAAGTCCCACTGCAAATTTGCTACCTCACTGCATCTATTCTTCGTCGAGGATCGTATTGCACTCCTCCAGGTAATGTCCGGCCCCTTGCTATGCATGCCTTCCTTAAGGCTAATGATTGAAGCCATGGGAGCAGCCATTCTCAGTAGGAAAACTCAGAAAATCCTTCGTAGAATTTGGCATTTTGTGCCTAGATTTATGCGAGTCTCTTATTCTCTTCGAGGTTGGAAAACGCCTCTACGCTCGAGAGACCTTGTCGCCGCTGGTTCAAAGACTACCGTTAGGGCTATACATCAAGAGATGTACCCGTTCTCAAGAGAATGAGCAGAACGCCTTGAAATTGCTAGAGCAGTATACCTCTGTCCCGGCACCTCTCCTTATAGACACCTTCCAGGACAAGGAGAGCACATTCCTGGATCATGACCAGATTAAGGGGACGGATGGTCAACGAGGTATTTCACCGGATGTCCTATTGCCGAGCGCGAGCGGTTTTCAGACGATTCGAAAAAGATCGTTAAGCAGCTTCAATCCATTCCCAACCACGCACCTTATTCTCTTTGCCGACACGCTTCCCCGGGGGCGGGGGGGGGGGGGGGGGGGGGGAGCCTATAGTGGACCATCATGTTCCAGATGGGAAATGCGGACCGTTCAATGCAGAGTCTGACTTCAACAGCCATCTTGTCCACTCTTGTCCACGAATATGTTGGGTCAGCTGTGAAAAAAAGCGCGTTGCACCCGTACACGCACGGGAACACCGGTCTGTCTTCACACACTCGGACTTGCATCCGACAAACCTGCTCATCGATGGCGGCCGTTTGTCCGGTATTGTGGACTGGGAATGTGCCTCGTACAAACCTGAGTACTGGGAGTTCACGAAGGCAATGTACGGCGTTTGGAATAACAAGCCCATGGAGAACACGATGCGCCGGGCATTTGATGATGACTTTGAAGAGGAGGCTGAAAGCGGAACAAGCGCTATGGAGGGTGACGCCGCTTGGTATCTAGCATTATCAGTATATTTCTATTCATATCTTGACTCCACCACTGGGCTTTCCTTGCCTTCCTGGTCTCTCCCCCCCCTTTTTTTTGTAAGATCGCTACGTCCATCCTGTTGGTAAATGAGATACGTATCCAGTTACACCACCTTTATCAGTTGGATAACTGGAATAGGGCAGAGTAACAGGGATGTGTAAAGGTGGTGGGATTCAAAGCGCATATCCGGGTCTAAGGCACGCTAGGATAGTTACCTACCTTCTACGCTGTGTCAGACTACTAACAGGTTAGCTTCTATCCTTTAGACGGAGTTGCGAAGGGATTTGGAACGCCTTTGAATCCAAATATCATGTCATTTTTCTAGAAAAAAAAAGCTTTCCTGCTGAATAAGAATTGTCTTGTTTATTTCAAGATTACTTCGACTTGAAATGTCAGATATATAGCCGAAATACCTACCAACCTAAGTGAGAGAGTGAAACCGGCTAGGCGTCCCCGAGGTCGGATAGCCAGGATATAGAAAAGCTGCTCCTGTCGAATGACGGGAGACCGGTGGCCATTCTGGGATTTCTCAGATGAAGTGATAATGTTTACGGAAAATAAAGAGTCAAACCCAACTTGGAATTATTCCGACGATCAAGACTTCTTTTCGTTTCAGAGAGCGGAAGGCTATTATATTAGTACCGTACGTAGATTATCTAGATACCTAAGTTAGTACTTATGTAGGTGGTTATATTACGAGCGGCAGCATCGTCTGAAGTACGATGCACAAAAACAAAAAAAAAGGACACTTGAAGGCGTCTATTAAGTATGACATTACGTGTCCCTTCGAATGTTCCTTAGGTTTCATGAAAAATGAATGTCCGATGAGTAGCCATGCGGCTAGGAAGTGTTGAAACTGCCGCCAGAAGTTTTGATCACCCTGGGATCTGGGCACGATCGGTAAACTGAAGGCATGCCAGTTAACCCACAACACCTTTCCGAATGTCAGGTATCTATCTATGCATTAGCACGGGCTATATATGACACTCTGCACTGCCATCCGGATATTCTCACATGAAAGAGACTGGTTTCTACCAGAGAGGTAACCACCTGGGGGCTGTATATCTTGCAAAAAAAGGAGTCTGACTCTGGCGTTGTGTCTCCCATCTGATAAACCCACCGGAGGATAGCGGCAAATGGGTGCACATCATACCAAGACCAGCGGCCAGCGTGAGCAATTGTCGCCTTTTTTTATTTTACCCGCGTTGAAGGTGGGCGGTCGTCGAACCGGATCTGCATGACGCCCTCTAGGTGAAAGCTTGGAGCAAATCCATATCGAATACTCGACCAGATTCCCAGGGAGAATATCGCCCGTCGTGTATCGGTCAAGGGAGGTGCTGTTCGCGCTCGACGACGAAAGGCTATATCAAGCTGATTAGCCCTGTTGACGATGTCGAGGCGGAGCAACATCGTTGGCCGTATGACAAATAAGCATCTGAAGCGACAATCGGTCCTCAAAGAGCTCAGGGAGCTTGGAGTAAGCCTAACTAACTGGTCTGGTCAAACATGGCGTTTCGTTCCGATCGTCTCACAGAACCTGAAAGAAACAGTGGGTTGTTCGGTTGTCGAGTAATTTGAAACGGAAGAAGTGAACCCCGACTTTGCGGCCTACCACTCTCACGGTAGTCCAGGTTAGGAGACTGAAACAAGATAGGTACGGGGCAGTTGTACCTACTTGGGTGCCAAAGGGGGTCGAAGCAGCTCAGAATTGAGCTGGTTGCAAGATCCAAGGTTGCGTGCTAGATAGATCCTGTCAAAGAACGCATTTTCGAGATGACAGGTTCCTAGTTTTCTAAGTGAAATCGGAGGCGGGCGGGTATTTTATGGGAGTCGTGAAACATGTGCAGATAGCGCTGTATATTAGAAGGTACTCCAGCACCGCATGCTGACAATCTGCCCGTTAAAATAAATAACAGAGGTAACTCTAGAAGAGATAGAAAACCAGCCCAATATCCCGTCATCACATATCTATACACGTCGATCCCCATACAGTATTTTTTTGTCTCACGCCCGATTCCCGTCTAGATCAACAAGAGCAGCCCGCGGATATATCGATATAGCTAGAGCTCATCAGCCGGAATCTCCTCGGCCTCACTACCGAGCTCCTCCTCGACCAGGTTCCTTCCCTCTCCGTAGTCTATTTCTTCGCCTTCACCATCCTCGTCCTCGCTACTCGTTCCGCTGCCATCGCTATCGCCGTCGCTGCCGGGGTCGTAGTCCTCTTCCTCCTCATCCTCCTGGTCCTCGAGCTCGCGCTGTGCTTTCTGCAGCTCGCTCTCCTCCACTTGTTGGCCGTTGGCGCCAGCGCCATCTTCGCCGCCCTTGACCCCGCTGACGTTGTACTTCTTCGCGCGCCGCGCCTCGGCCAGACTGGCGTCCTGGAGGCCATGCCTCTTGACGTATGCGTCGATCCCGGCGTGGTCGGCCTGGTCGATCATCGAGAGCTCGAACTCCTGCGTCTCTGCTGCGCCCGGAGTGGCAGCGGGGCGGGTCACGATGTTGAGGTTGAAGGTCCGCTGGAGGACGGAGGTGTAGGAGATGGATTCGATGTTCTCGAAGGCGAAGAAGATGAGCGGCTTCTTGAAGCCGAAGAAGATGCCTGTGGATAGGAAGAAGAGGTAGCCTGCAATCGAAGTTTTGTCAGACGTACACTTCGAAAACTCAGTCAGGCAGAATGGGATGTATGTACTGCACATACCTTCTTTACTGCCACGGAACGCTTTGACATGAAATGCCTTCTCTCCCTTGCGATGTGGCTCCGGCATCGCACTCACAAACTCCCTCTCGTCCGGGCGGACGACCTTGGTGTGTGTGAGAGCACCGTTCAGCATCCTTCGGATCAGGCTCTCAGCCGTCTCCTCACTATCGGCACCCAACTGCTGTCCATCTCCAGAGTATGCTGTCTTGGGAGGACCATCGGGAACCGTCCAGACGATAGCCTCGGGGACGGCCTCGCCGCTCGGGGGGCGAGTGACTCCATCACCATACTGGGGGATGATGCAGAGGTTGAACTGGCGTTGGGACTTCTCGGGCACGGGAAGGCACAGGACATGCTCTGCTCGCGGTGCAGGCATTAGAATAGCTCCTAAAGATAAATATCATATCGGACTGTAAAATCTGGACTTACGTATCTGCTGCAGTGAAAGTCCAAACTCCACCTCCTTGGATGTCTGGTTTCTCGCGCGAAGGTAGCCGTCCGCGGTCAGCTCCAGCGTGAGCTTCTTCCGCTGCGGCACCGAAAAGGATACGTCCTGGATATAGAACTGCAGGGGCGCGTCCGAGGTCAGACCAGCTGACAGCTCAGGCGCCTTTGGAGGAGGAGCATCCCCATTGAGCAGCTTCCGCTTCTTGACCGCAGGTCCCTCGTTCACCACTTCTTCTGAAGGTGCAGTTGCAGGGTGGGAAAGGTCCAGTTTGCTGGCTTGTATGCTGTACGTGTATTTGGCGATATCTTCGAACAGAGGTCCATATTGGGGGGTCAAACCTATATGTGCAAAAAAAATGTAGATTAGTATCTAATCTTTTGCAGCTGGGGCTGTCGGGGGAGTCTCGTACTGATCGCGTCGTAAACTCGCTTCCGGAGCGAGGAGTCGGCGGCGAAAGCCTTGTCGATAAAAGGATAGCTCACGTTGACTGCCGCGAACGCCATGTTAAAAATCGAACACGGCAGGCAGCCAAGCAAAATGGACCTTTTGTGAGATACTTGAAGGAAGGATGGTGCGGGTGGAAAGCTGTGCGGGTGATTGATTTGATTTCCTTTTCCTTTCCCCTGGGGCCTGGGGTACCGACCATGCGCTCGTCGACGCCGAGCGCCATACACTCAAGCCAATGGCGAGGGCACGTTTCCGCGAGCATTTACCCGAACGCTGAATAAAGATGAATAGGGACCGTCGATACTTTGTATTCTACTTGCTTTCTATTCATGACAGTAGAGATTGGCATTGACCCTATACAACACCAAAGTCTTATTCTACAATACAGTTGTATACATGCTGCTAATTTGATAAATCATCATTCCGGACCCGCTGCTGCTGTAACACACGGCGTGAGTTCACAAAGAAGCCTCATTGGCATTTTTCTTCTCCGCGTTCTGCCTCATGAAGCGTTCGATAAAGTTCTTAGTTTCTTCATCCATGATAACATTTCCATTGGCGTCCAGCTTAGCCCTCGTCTTCGCCTCCTTCTTCTTTCGCATCATTTCGCGGAACTCGCCCATCGGGGTCAGTAGCGTCCTGCTCTGCAGGTACTCCTGTTTGAGGTCTTCCAGCTTCTTTTGCTCGACAAATTCTGGATCGTGTCGCGTCCGGTATTTGGAGTACTTGTTCCGCAGTTCGTCAATCACACTGGGTGGGAACGGCGGGTGGAGGAGCGACGGCATCCAGGTCGGAGTCTCAACTTCCATCCGTAGCGTGTCCCAGTCTTCGTCCTTGTGCTGCACAGGCCGTTCCTTGGGCCAGGGAATCTCAATATTGTGACCGGCGATATATCTTGTGTGTCTTGGAGTTGTCGAGCCGTACTCCCGCTCCAGAATTGGCTCACCTGCGGAAACATGCTTGACCAGGACCTCTCGTATCTGGCCGGTCGCCGGATCATCGAGGGCAACAACAAGCCGGACATCGTCCATTGGAATAGGCGCCTCCACGGAGTGGAACGGCTGTTTAGGTCCGTACCGCGCGCTCAGCCAGTCGGGAACTTGCACATCGACCTGTATAGTTTCAATGTGATTAGAAACTTGCTTCGAAGCAAAGCTTCGACATTGGCACGCGCTGTTTCGGGACAAACGTACCATATTCAAACCTTGTACCGTCACGGTCTCTGTCTCTGGATCCACTTTAATGACTTCGCCGATTTTGCCCTTGTCCGGTCCCTTCATCAGACAGACCCGGTCTCCCGGGGCGAAGTTGATATATTTCCTCCGTAGGTGCTGGGGGACCTTGGGGGGGTGCAGATACTGAGGCAACAAGGTAGCGTAGGCTTGCTCATAGAGACCGGAATCGCGTTTCGGCGCCAATGGACCTCGCATCCAGTCTTCCCGACGCTGCTCCCTCTCCCTGCGTGCGAGGTTGAGCTGCATTCGGTTGAATGCGAAGCGCTCCCGCAGGGCCGACTTGAATTCCTCGCGTTGTCGCTCTTTGGCGGCAATGGCTGCCTTCCGCTGAGCCTGAGCCCTCGCGAGGGCCGTCCTCCGGATGACCTTCTGCATTGTGAATTGTGGTGAATCGACCCTGGGTTGGTTATTGGCGATTGGGGATCATCCAAGGTCTAGGTGAAGCCAGTCCGACGGGCTTGAAAATTGGGGTACTATCACGAGTCACGTGTCTGGAACCACAGCCATCCATTGCTGCGTATGAGGGGAAGGTAAGGTCTGAGAGAAACACAACCAGTAATGCTGAAGGAGCTCGCTTACGGCCAGAAAATAATATTTGGTATCTCTATTGAGGGCTGGGATATCACTTCTTGGTCAACGGCTAACTTATCTATCTTCTGCTTCTCTCTTGTCACCCTAGTCCCCGGAGAGCGGGAGAACAGCACTGGAAACGCCGGAGCGCCGGATGACCCCAGGGAGATATCTACGACCCGCACCACAAGGCTTAAATCGAAAGAAAAGGGATCATCAGGGTCTGAGCTTTGATATAGGGGAGGTTCGATATCATCGTAGATCGAGATCCAAGGCCATGTGGCTCTGGGGGTGGCCCTTTCCGACACGTTTCCCCCGCGAATGCCAGCCTTGAAGGACGCCTGTTCATACCAACTTGGGTCCAGGATCGTGGGATCTCGCCCGTCGACATGTACGGAGTAGAAGAAAGGGAGCTCATGCAGCCATGCTACTCTATAAACATACCGCCGGCCTCAAGGATGCTGCAGGAACCTTGGTTGCGGGTCTTCGTAGGGATCCATGTGTGGCTGTGCGCTCGAATGCGCCCTGCTCCACCTGTCAAACAAAAGGTCATTTTAACGCAGCATACTATTGAAAGGCAATGACCGGGGCAGAGGTTGTTGTGGTCTACTATTTATCCACAAAGCAGGAGCTAACTGAAACGGTGAAATCTTGTTTCAGATGACGTTTGCCCGTTTGCCCAAATCGGCCGGTGGCAGCAGGGATAGGACAGGAGCGGAACATGAGCAGCACCGCCACAGGTCGACCGTCGAAGACTCGAAGATGCCCGACTCTTCCTCCACAACCCTACGCAGGACGGCGTATCCGGATCGTCGGGGATGGGTCCCCGACTGCAGACTGCGAGCGGCAGGAGCTTGGAGATTTAAGCAGATGGATAGCTCAGGACTCGAGGGTCTTATCGAGTTGAAGTCTGCCGTAGGGACTTAGCACGGGGAGACGCAGAAACCGCGTTGCCAGACCCGTCAAGACTCATTATTGCTGTACTCCGTACTCCGTCCATCGTAACGTGCGTAGGAAGCTGGCCAGGGACGATCAAGCCAGAATCTGATGCAGACCTGGTCCTCTGAAGGGCTTCTTGCCCTGTCCTTTGAAGGCGACATGGCAGGTCCGGAGGTGCGTCGCAGGGAGACATGACCGTGGAATGATTCGGGATGGAGTCGATATAGACACGGTTCGGGGATGAGACCTGACGCAGCGTCGCCAGCTGAAACGGGTGGAACGTGAGCGAGCGACGGGCCCAGGGATCCCCACGCGGCGTCGCGCTGGCGTCGCAGCGGCCGGTCTGGACAGCCCCGAGGATCTGCCTGGCGTTCTGGCGTGTGTGCGAGTGTCGAGGCAGATTCCAGCACGTTGCAAAGATAGGCACTCGTCAGCCTCCAGCCACGGCGAGCCACACGCGCTGGGATCTGCCCTGCTGGAGCGTCGCTTGCCGGCCCCCGACCGACGACGCCCCTCTGGGGACGGGCCCAAAAAGCCTTCCGCCTGGCTGTCTCATACACCTCCCCCATTCCTCCCAGCATCTCCGCCCTCAGCGTCCTCCATCTCCCCGTCCTGCTGTCTCCTGCGCGTCTGCTGAGCCCCCTTGCGATCCCTTATCTTGCGTCCTCTGCCTGGCATTCACCCGCGCCGTTGCGCCTGCTCCCTGAACCGTACGTGCCGCCCTTCCTCAGGCTCCCTCCCAATCCCCCTTCTCTCTTGTCCTGCCCTCTCCCTCCTCAACACGTCAACAACCGCCATCCTCCCTCCACCCCCCTTCCTCCATCCAGCTCCCCGTCCGCCGTTTCATCCGTCCGCACATCCTTTGTCTGCTGACAGCTTCAGCTTCTCCGTCTCAAGATGGCTGAGATCCGCCGCAAGCTCGTTATCGTGGGCGATGGTGCCTGCGGTAAGACCTGTCTCCTGATGTGAGTCTTCCATCCATCCATCCGCCCAACAGGCTGAGCCCGGTCGGGCAGATGTCATCTCTGGCAGTACACTGACGGTGATTCTTCTTGCAGTGTGTTCTCTAAGGGCACCTTCCCTGAGGTTGGCTTCCCTCTTCCTGATCCACCCCCTCCTCAGATCCTGATAACACGTCCCGTCCCGGGGCAGAATCCTCATAGCCCGTTTCACTGGCATCTGGGGGCTCGTAAAAAACTGACCGAGACGTGTCCAGGTGTACGTTCCCACTGTCTTCGAGAACTACGTCGCCGATGTCGAGGTCGATGGCAAGCACGTTGAGCTCGCTCTCTGGGATACGGCTGGTCAGGAAGACTACGACCGTCTCCGCCCTCTCTCGTACCCTGACTCGCACGTCATCCTGATCTGCTTCGCGATCGACTCGCCCGACTCCCTTGACAACGTTCAGGAGAAGGTGGGATACCAGCCCCTTGTCCGACGTTCGACTCCAATTAGATCCCGACTGACGTGGCTTCCAGTGGATCTCCGAGGTTCTTCACTTCTGCCAGGGTCTTCCCATCATCCTGGTTGGCTGCAAGAAGGACCTTCGCCACGACCCCAAGACCATCGAGGAACTCCAGAAGACCTCCCAGAAGCCGGTTACTCCCGAGCAGGTATGTGTTCTTGCAACAACCCCAGTTTGCGCTGGGTAGATTGGGTTTCCCGCTAACCTCGTGACTCCCCAGGGCGAGGAAGTTCGCAAGAAGATCGGAGCGTACAAGTACCTCGAGTGCTCTGCTCGAACCAACGATGGCGTCCGCGAGGTCTTCGAGTCGGCCACCCGTGCTGCCCTGCTGACCAAGCCGCACAAGAACAAGCACAAGTGCAGCATCCTGTAATCTAGTTGTTTCCTTCCCCAGGTCTTATCAGGTGGCGATTCTCAACGGATAAGCGTCTCAAGCACTGGTTTCTGTTGTCTTCCGTTGTCGTGTTGCCAATATTTGCCTCGATGTGGTGTGGATAGTTTGTGAATCACGGGCACACGTGCTTCGATGGGATTATCTGGCTATGCAATCGGTCGACTTTTTCCTTTCTGCAGAAATTGTCCAAGGGAGGCGTTGTCTTCATGACCTTGTGGGTTTCGGGCCTCGATAGCGCCTACCAGGCGGTTCGATCACATGGCAATACCGGTCTTGCAGAATTCATCATTTCCGGAGTAGGTGCAGATCGACGAGGAACAATCGAGGATGGCTTTATTCGCATGTGCCCCCGTCAAGTATCTTGGAGGGGTTGATGAAGGAAGTCGGAGCTTCGTGAGATGGTAAAAGATTCCCTATGTGACTGCATGCTTCTCTCCAATCAAGAGTCCTGATTTCGCATAAGACCGGGAATGGGGCCAAGTGATATCCCAGGGTCTCCTCGCACAACAAGGCAGTCTTTCTTTTTCTATCTTGTCTTCCATGCTCTGTGCTTGCCAATCATGTCAACATTGTCAAACGCAGGGTTAGAATCAATCCCCAAATTCCCCATAAAGCCATTTGCTTTGTTCTCACCTAGTGTCGTTCCCACACCCCTCCCCTATTCCCCCCTATGCTTTCCTTTTGGTTCTGGTTTTGTCTTCCTGTTAGCAATCCTCTCACGTGTTTTCCCATGACAGCACATGCCGCGTGGTGTAGTAATCTCAGTCAGATCAGGCGTACGCAAGCAAAGACATCTTAGTTCGACTGGTCTTCCTCTAGCAATACCTGTCTTGTTGGCAGTATATTGTAGGAGTAAGGTTTGTGCGTCTACCTCAAAGACACGTTTCTTTCTGCTCACTTTGGCTGAGCGATATAGGATGATATCTGTAGACCAGCATGAAAAGGGATGACAGTAAGAACGTAGCAATTCACATCCACAATCGATGAAGCTGGACGAAGAAGTCCTGTAGCTTTTTGAACGTTGTTGAAGTGGGGGGCGCGTAGGAAAGGTTGTGCGCATCGAGACAGAGTGAGGTTGAGGTTAATGTTGATCTCTCTGTCTCCCTCCCTCCCCCTTAGCGCGTTCTACTGGAGGGCGGCCGCCCGGGTGTTGCTACTCTCGTCTCTTTCACTCTTCACTGGCAGTCATTTGTTATTGCCGCCTGAAGGCGGTGAGGTCTGTCCCTGTGGATTCTGATTTTCTATGTTATGTTATGTTTATGGATCTGCATCCCTAGGTGCATGGGAGGTGTTGGCATGCGTTCTGGATAGATATAGTTGTAGTTCGTCGTTGTACATGTACATGAGATTTTACGCAGTATACGCCAATTGCTATAGATACAATGTGGTCTTTCTTTCTTTCTCTGGATCTGGTTTTCATCTGTTGTCTGTAACGTCATTGGTATTAGTATTTATCATGGCTGGTCGTGATTGTCGCTCCTTTCCCCCCTAGGTACATGTATGTACATACAACACCTAGTTGATATCTGTGTCTATCTACCTGTCTGTCTGGCTAGCTGGCTGTGTTTAGGTGAGGTCAAGTATCATCTAGATATCCATTATGTGAACTGGTTTATGTATGCTATATCAAATTATTTTAGGACTATATTCTATTCTACTTCTAGAAGTGTATACGTATATCGGTATATCCTGTGTGCAACGAGGTATTTCTCGTATATTCCAGGGACTTACACAGACGACGTACCTTGAAGCTAGCCATTTTGATACGCGATCCATCTATCTTATCCTGTCTATCTATCTATCTATTCAAGCTCAGAAGACTCTCGATGTATCTCCGCGGATCGATGCCGACTCCTTCGACCAGCTTTCTCGGGCCCATGCTCGATCCCGTCGGCTCGCCGACCGGCAATGATGGCGATGGCGATGATGATAACGCACCGCTCAGATCTCGGAAGAACCCCGATCCGCTCGCGCTGCGGGACTGCGCCGAGGAAGACGAGACGTAGTCGCTCGCTTTCCGGATCAGGAAGGCTTCCTTGGGAGCGGGGGTATTATCATTATTGTTACTGGTATATTTATTATCATGTGGGCTGCTGCTGCTGCTGGGCAGGCGGAGCCAGACGACCCACCAGCCTCGACTGGTCTTGCATGTCCTCTCCATCTCGAGGGGTCGTGACCTCGTCTCGATGTAGGTGCTCAGCAGCCGGTGGTGGACGTTCAGGGCCTCGACTCTGGTCCAGGGCGGGACGTTGGGGCCCGGGGAGTTCGTGGGCTCTACGACTGCAGCGAAGGTGCCGGGTTCCGGGATGTTGGGGATCGAAGACCGTATCGTGAGGTTCGATGGGTCGTAGACGAGATCGTAGATCGGCTGGCTCGCTGTGGAAGGTTTCCTTGCAGCAACGTCGGACATGGAGATCCGTTGAGATACGTTTGCAGGGGATGTCGAAGATAGAAGTGGCTTCTGCAGAGGACCCAATTGGTGGTGGATACTACGGTAGAAGGAGGGATGTGCGAGTGATGGAGTTCCAGGTTCGAAAAGGAAAGTGAATATGAAAGGTTGATGCTGGTTTGTTTGCCTCAGCAAGGCGGCTCTTCGGGCTGGAAGGTCACATAAGCCAACGTACCACGTAGACCACTACTTGCATTGTCTTGCATTCATTTGCTGGGGGGATGCCTGCCGTGTGATCAGTCCTTTTCTTGTTCGCCCTATGCATTGAAAGAGTTTCAAAATTTCCCTTACCTTCCACATCCTCACCGTGAGCGGATGTAGCCATTCGTACATACAAGGTCCTAAGCATTGTCCTGTTGTTCGACGATCCTGCGTCTCCACGGTCCCGGCCAGACTCGCTCCCTTCCATATCCTCGTCATCCGATTCTTCATTTTCAGGATCATCGCGTAAACCAATAATGAACCTTCGGAGGGTACCGTCCACGGGTTTGCTGCGTCTCCCGTATCTGCTGGCGCCGCCTTCTGACGTGGCTTCGGAGACTCCAACCGGAGGATTAATATTCTGACCGGTCTCTGCTTGTGACCCGTCTTTCCGCAATTCAGACACGCGGGGGTGCGGAGCAGGGGTGCTCGACGAAAAGCCCCAAGATGATCCATATCCTAGTGTAAGATATTTCATAAGCGTTTCCGTGCCAAACAATGATGATGAAGTATCCGCACTATAACTCCTTGCATGTGCGCTCTCATTGCTCGTTCGAGGCTGTTCTTTGACTTGGGGAGTCTGAGAAGGCTGCGGTGTCGCCGTAACGAGTGGAGGTGGTATTCCCGGGGAGAGGCTGCGGCTCGGAGTCCGCGCGGATTTGACCCCTGCTTCAGGATGAGGAGTGGCAGGTTTGGCCAATGTTCTATCTCGCTTCTTCCGTGGTTTTCGCCGTCGAACTGAGCTTGGGTCTTCGCCAACTCCATATGCAGCTTCGCCGTATCTATAGATCCACTCCATCCACAGGGAAACCTGCGCCACAGACCATCTCGAAATCGCTCCCACGCCAGAGAATATCACGCCATCTGACGGCCGCGGACACACGTCTGAGCCAAGCCACGGACGCTCTTCAAGAAGCGGGTCTGAATAGCTCGGGGTTCTTTGCGACGAGGCAGGGGTTTCGGCCTGCGCTGGTGCATCACCAAATCTCGAAACGACGAGATCGACAAGCCCATTCGTCCTATAAACAAAGCCCTCGAGGACTTCTCTTTCTCCGCTCCCCCATTCTTCCTCTCCAACGCCGATCCCGAGCTCTCCGCCTGCGGCGAGTTTGATACCATTAAATATATCTACAGCGGGGTTCCCATGGAGAAGAATATCCCAATTCCATATGAATTTTGTCCAGAAGCGATCAAGGAAGCTGCAGAATGTAGACCGGTCGACTCGTTTGTAGAGATCATCCAGCGTAGCACCATGGTGAAGCAAGAAGACAGAATGCGCTCGCCGGAGTTGTTGAATCAACAGTTGCGGAGGGCAAACTTCCCTAGAGGAATACTCAAACCGGGAGGCAGCGGACTCACTCGACGATGAGGCTCCACTCGCAGCAATCGAAGGGAGTCGAGTGAGATCGACGGACTTGATCCATTAGCTACGGTAGATGCACGAGGAGTAAGTATGCCATACTGCTAGGATCCACCAATTTTTCTCCAACTCATGGAGGACAATTCGGGATCTCTCCGTTTCTACATAGTCGACTGCCTTTCCTTCTGAAAAATTTCTGGGCTCCTGGTCAGTCAAACCACATTCAAGACTGTATGCGGCTCGATGTAGCAGTGCCCACTTGGCGAAGCTCACCATCCCCTGCGCCAGCCCTATCTGACGCAGCCTCTGGTTCCTGTCATCTTTATTTTCTGCAGGAGCAGACCGGGTATCCGTACTCCTCGTTCGTCGCAATCGAGCCGCCTTGGAAGAGTAGAACACGATCTGGTCGTCTAGCGTCTCATCGGTTGTCCCTAGAAGCGGATTGTAGATAGCGAGAAATGAAAGCTGTGCCGGAATCACCGAGGCAGGATCGGCTTCAGGCATCGCATAATCAATAAGTCTCCGTAGCTATCAGCAAGACCGCATGATAAGGAATGAATATGGTCGTCGGTTGACGTTGGTCTGCTTGTGGCTTGAAGTCATCGCATCACGTGGTTTATCGATACCGGGTGCGGAGTTCCAAATAAGCTCCGGAGCTCAAGAGTGGACGCTCGGAGAGCTCGTGCAGCAGGCCGTCAAAGGGATGATTGTACCTGGGAGCTCTGGACTTTTTATTCTACGAAGCCAACTGCGGCTTCGTGGGGCGTTTGCATCGAGATGCTTTTCAACCAAGCCGTATGAACCTCTCCGCATCCTGTTTTGCGGATCGGATGAGTTTAGCATTGCTTCGTTGAAAGCTCTCCATGAAGAGCACCTTAGACGGCCCGACAGCATTGCATCCATTGACGTGGTCTGCAGACCTGGGAAGAGAGTAGGTAGAGGCCTGAAGAAAATTCGAGAAGGTAGCCACCCTTTACATAGATACTCATGATTGTATTGCAGAAGCTAATAGACCCGATGCTTCGCAGTCCCTATCAAGGAAGTCGCGACGAAATTGGCTCTCCCGATCCACGAGATAGACACTTTCACTGGGTGGACAGTAAGATATTTCGGAAATCTATTGTCAATTCCTTCTGACGATCCGTCCTAGCCCCCGAAACACCCAGACGGTCCTATAAATCTGATCGTGGCTGTGTCTTTTGGACTTTTTGTGCCTCCTCGAATACTGAAGGCGGCCAAGTATGGAGGCCTCAATGTTCATCCCTCATTGCTTCCAGAGTAGGTTCCATTCTGCAATTGTCTTACAAAAGTTATTGACATAACAACCTCAGTTTTCGTGGACCTGCCCCATTGTATCATACCCTCCTAGCTGGTAGGACAAGGACCGGCGTCACCCTTCAGACTCTTCATCACGAACATTTTGACCACGGTGTGATCCTCGACCAGACCCCTGCCCCGGGATTTGAGATACCCAACCCAGATTCTTGTACCGTTCCGGAACTTCTGGAACTGGTTGCGCCTAAGGGAGCAGAGATCCTCCTCAATGGCATTCGAAATCGAATTTTCGTTCCCCCAGTGAAGGATGCAGGCTGGCGTGCAGCTGAAGGGGGTGATCTGATCCACGCGGCTAAGATCAAGCCGGAGGACCGGCATATTAATTGGGAAAGTTGGACATGGACGGATATAAGCAGACGGAACCGAGTCTTGGGGCCGCTGTGGAGTAAGGCTCTGGTTCCAAATGATTCACCAGATGGAAGCGCTTCCTTCCAGCAGAAGAGAGTCATCTTCACCAGGATCGAGGAGGTCAACCCCCCTGAAGGCAGCGATCAGCTTGCCCTCCTCCCAGGAGTGCCATTTATAAACGGGACTCTACCAGTAAAACCTCAGGAAGTGAAAGGTCTCTACGTTTTTACGAGAGATGGGAAGTTAATTCGCATCCATGAGATGAAGGTCGAGGGAGAACAAGCTGCAGACGGCTTTAGGGCCGCCCTCAAGGCTCGAATGATAAGCAACCGGACTTTTCATTCGGGCAACTCAAAGTTTACTGTGTTTCATAATCCCCTCCAATGAAAAATATCGGAGGAGGGTACAAAATAGAATGTTTCTGTTTCAGGTCCATGATACCCATTTCTTTCGATTGGGAACTGGATGGCTAGTATATTTAGAGGTGCAAAACGCCCACGTGCCTGGTTCATCGTTTAGACAGAAAAAAAGTATGAGGCATTGCTCAAGAAATTGCAAACCCACTGTCTGTTACGAGGCCAATAAGTTACTCGCCACTCATCTCGTAATGGGAATGCTTACCAATTTGCACTGATTGTCCTGTCATGGAGGTGTTTTTAGCAATCATGGGGTACACACTCGCGCAGTCATCCAGCTCGACCTGCGGACGTTATGCTTAGCATCAGATCAATCCCCTTTGGATTCTGCAACCTCTTACTGTGTGCTTGAGGACAGTCTTATCCACATATTGCTGGATCTTTTCTGGCGAGAATTTGTTCCCCTGTTCCAAGCTTTCAGCAATCATTTCAATACGATCGATGACTAACTTGGTACCTACCCATTCAGTGAGCACGAGACCAGGCAAGACAGCATTGACGCGAATCTTCGCTCCCTGCGTTTGCGCGAGGCATTTCATGAGGTGCAAACCTATGGTTCATAGACTGAGCATGTACAGTACAGATCAAAAAGCGATTGTCAGCACTTACCTGCAGCCTTGGTTACAGAGTATGCCATACTGCTGCCGGACGGCGTAACTGCCTGACCGGAGTGTTAGTCTCTTGGATTTCAATGTCCCATCTTTTAATGACATACCGCAGTTGAAGAGGTTATGATGAAGACGCCGCCGTCGGGGTTTGCATTAAAGGTAGGAAGTGCCTCGCGGAAGAGATGCAGGTTCCCTTTTACATTTGTAGCCCAGCACTTTTAACAGATCAGTAAAGGTGTGGACGGGCCGAGGATGTTTACGCATGGCTACCTTATCCCACTCATCCTCGTTCATGGCGTTCAGATCCCCGAACGCTGTGAATTTTGTCCAGCCCTGGGCAGACAGTCAGCCGAGGAACGGCTATCCAATTACAAATGGCTGGGCACCTACAGCGTTGGATATCACAATGTCAAGTCCGCCCAAGAGTTCGATAGTGGATTTGACCACTCTGACGCAATCATCTTGGATTCCCGCATCCTGAAGACAGGGGAAATCTTTCATAAGCGAATTGAGACAATAAAACAAGGATGCATGCTTTGATAAGACATACACCTTGGATGACGACAACCTTCACCTTGTACTCCGATTCGATCTTTGCAGCCGTCTCTTTTGCGCGTTCTTCATTCAAGACGTAATTGATGGCGATATTGGAGCCCTCCGCCGCGAACTTTTCGGCCACGAGGGCTCCTAGGCCCCTATAGCAGCAGAATCAGCTTGTGGATAGATTAATCAGAAATCCTACAGAAGTTGCAAGGCGCACCTTGACCCTCCTGTGATGAGGACGTTACGACCCTGCAAAGAGTACGGCATGTTCGCTATGTAACTATGAGGGGTTTGGTCGTCGTGCTTTTCAGAGTTTATTGATTTATGTCAGTTTAAACAGCCTAGCCGCAGCTTAGTCGTGGCTGCATCGGCAGTATTTATTTCCAAGCACAGCTGTTCCTCATTCCCTCGAGACGGCGAAACGCCGACCCCGCAGAAAGTGGAGAGCGGCTTGTTCCGCTTGCTGCGGAGAAGGTCCGTATTCTGAGATGGAGGGCTCCGAAGTATTCGCCCTACACGCGTGACTAAGCTTATAAGCTATGCAATGTGTTCTAGACTATTATTTCGTATCATCTTACTATGCATTTACAGTACATACTGAGGAGCGACCTCATATCTCTCATATCCATGGATGCTACTTCAGTTTTCATGATAGAATAATGCGCTTGACGAATCGTATTGTCTGAGTCTGTTTTGATGCAATGCGTGAGGGATCTCCCTCAGTATCTAGACTAGAGATGCGAGTATGCTTACGCCACGAGGGTCCCTACATATTCTGTCTTCCTCATGCCCCTCCAGGCGCTTCTTCCCTCTAGAGCAGGCCATTGGACAAGAAACCTGTCCGCAAATGGTAACAGGATCTTCCCAGAGAGGCTCAGTGTCGTAACACGCGCCCACGATTCCACAAAGATTGTCCGCAGTTGGAGAGGTGCCGGATGCTTTTCTCCATTCGAAGCAGCATCCCGTCCTTGACCCCAGAAGTTCATTGCAGTAAGAGGTGCGAAAATAAAATTCAGAAGACGGAGGAGCTTCGCGGCAAGGATGACGCAGACAGCCGTAGCAGGTCCGTTAGTCAAGATCAGATCCGGATATGGAGAGCTCAAACTTCTAGGATGTGGCTTCTGGTCGGGATGTACTCCGCGCAGGACGTTAAGGCAGGCCCAGAAGCACTGGAGCGTCGAGAAGGGCGCTGTAAGGTATGACTGATGTACGCGACGGGCGCGTGGGACGGTGGCTATGTTGTAGGAATCTGACCTGCATCCAGACGTCGAACTGCCGTCCGCCTGGGAGACTCGATCATGCTGGCCTCCAGCAGCATCTCCCATGTGCAGGTTCCTCTCTTCACTAGCGTCACCACGCTTTTGTTTTTCGAGCTCTGCCTCAAACTCCACTGCCTTTGCGGCACTGAGGCTGTCACCCGAAGTCACGATGTATGTCCGATATGTGTACACCGACGGGTCTAGAGGCATCCGTCGCAGCATGGAAAGCATTTCCGCAGTGTGTCCGCCGCTTCCCAAGACAATAAGCAGGTGGGTTGGGGTATGTCTAGTCCGGCATTTCGGTACTTCGGTCTGCTGGGAGATTGCGAGGGCGCGGATAAGTACCTAGTATAATTAGCAGGTTAAATTTCTTTTCGAAGAGAGTTTCCTAGGAGCAAGAAACGAGTGCCCACTTACGAAGATCAGGATGGTAGAAGACACAGCGATGGACAGTAAAGCCCAGAATACTATGGTTGCGGACGGCCACTGCCATGGCGCAGCGAAATCCTTGAGCGACATGTCGTCCACCAAGTAATATGGTCCAACACAAAGAGAAGTAGGACTGGTGTTAGTCGTTCAAGGCATTGAAGCCCATTCGCTAGGGGTACGCGAGCCGTGCCTTCAAACAAGAGAAATGTTGAGACTTGCGAAGAGTGGATGGAGACAAAGAGCAGATGGATGCCTTGAGCAAGTGACGGCCCCCGCCAAAGAGCTGGCGGCCCTCCAGGAGTTGTCCGTCAATCCATCACCAGCTCCTCTTTCAGCGAGGCGGCGACCTGTGGACGTCTGCGCGACATGCAGATCGCGGTTCATGCGGCTCCAGGTCCACACGTGGTCTGTGCGGCTCAGCCGTTATTTCTGTTGTTGACTGTCGGGACTCCCGCGGCCCTTCTTCCGCCGGGTCAAGTTTGAGCGGAGAGCAAAACACAACAGCGGTCGCCTTCGTGATCGCCGTACATGAGGTGAGATGGCGACCATCTTTCGGAAGCGACTGCAATGCTTCTACTGCGGGCGCCGCTCTGCTCAAACCGAGAGCGGTCCTGTCCGTAAATGGCATTGCAAGCATTGCGAGGCGGTAAACTACCTCGACGAGGTCCGTTCCGTCCCCATGATTTGTTATGTTTGTGTTTATCATATTTTCACAACTGTGCTGACCTACCTTTGAGAATCCAGAAAGGCGAAATCACCGACCCTCCTGCAGACGAGACAAATCCAGAAGTTTACGGGCCCGGGGCGTCGAGTCCACCCTTCGAATCCGTTGACTTCACCGACTCCGACCTGTTTTGCTCGAAGTGCCTCAGAAACCAGCACCTTTTTACGAGCGCGTTGGCGTCCTACTTTCCAGCTCCAGACGACCCAGCGTATAGCGCGTACGAACGAGAATACCCCAAGTTTCGCAAAAATCTCGAGGAGCGATATCCCCAGGTATGCGAGAACTGCGAGTCGCGGGTCAAGGCGCGTATCCGTCAGGCCGGATACGAAGCGAAGGCGGATCATCTCAGACGGATGATGGAGCGCAGCAAGTCAGGGAGAGCCGCCAGGAAAGCCCGTAACAGGAATTGGAGGAGTCTACTGGTTTTCGCAGGAGCCGTGTGTTACTGGGGTAGCGTCGCAGGCCAAATTGCCTGGAATCTCATGGGTGCTCTGGACGGTGAACGAGTGGCCTTGGACGAGAAACACTCCCTTTCCATCTCATCCTTCGTGTCATGTACGAAACAGGCCATAGGAACGCGAAAGGTTGGGAGCCACTGCTCGTCCGGTCTTGCCTGTTACGCTGGTCTCGCCCTGGTCTTAGGCATACTCTCGCTTTGGTGGAACCCAAGACTGCGACTGAAGCTTGAAGGGAGAAGTGGAAGGTTTGTTGGGCTTGGGGAGTACTACAAAGTGCAGCTGATTGTCATGGTGGTGAGATCCGTGGCCTGGGCAGTACTGAAGGATCCTTCAACGAGTGGCATGCAGCCAACTCTACCGCCTGCTCTGCACGCGTTTATGATGGCATTCACTATTCTGGTGAGCTTCTGTTCTTTCCCAAGATCCCTTTCCCTGCTGACTGTACTGTCTTAGTCCGTTATAATATCTCGACGCATTGTTCGCTACGATACCCGGCCACTCGTTCTGTGGTCAGATAACACACCTACGACTTCTCCAAACCCAAAGGCTACACCATCACACCCACAATTGACGAGTAACAAGAAATCCGATGCATCCAGGAATCAGGGCTCTCAACAGAGCGCTATGCGTTTTCCGTTAGAAAAGCTCGCATCTCCTCGCTCTACCCCTCAGAAGGAGCCGGCTATCCCACCGACTCCTCCTCCGGAAACGGACGACATGGATTGGACCCCTTCTTTGCAGCAAGAGATCCGGCCAACAATCAGTGTCCACCAGAAAGATCAGAAATCAGTACTTGATGGACCCTTACCCTTCTATGGAGCTCTGCCAGCAGCGCCGAAGCCTCCGTCGTGGCACCTTCGGAATCCGACACCTCAAAGGCCTGTTGAGCAAGTTGTCGAACGCAATCCCTTCCACCGTACTCCAACCCAATCACAGAACCAATGGAAACCAGGGACCCGTGGACATGCCTATGATGCCGTGTTTGCCCCGCCGAAATTCTTTCCCCCAAGTGACCATTGTGCGATAACGGGACTGGAGACGTTGTTTGACCAGGCCTTCACCATCAAGTCTCCAGAAGATGAGGACAACCAGGATTGGCAGTTGACTTCAAATCTGACATCATCATCATCACTAATGAACAACGACTCTCCTTTTCTGTTCCAGTGCCTTCGACTTGGTCTGCTCATTGTGTCTATTGTCGCCTGGCTCCTTTCTCAGGAAGATCGGATCTCAATCCCGGGGAACTATGTCGAGATAGCATCTTTGGGCAGCGCGAGCCTTATTTCTGGATTCGCGCTCCTGGAGATGTTGAAGCGGCCAATGACGCAATGGAACGGGATGGAGATTCTGGTCTCTGTCGCCGAGCTCCTTGCAGCCGTTCACCTCGGAGGCAATCTTCCCCGGGTTTCTTTTGAGAGGGAGTATTTTGACCGATATGGGAAGTCACTTCTGGTCTTTATGGCCGTGCAGGAGGCACTAGGCCTGTTCTCCTCTTATCGAAGCACTCAACGCGGAGGCGCCGAAGCACAACAACAACAACAACAACCACAACCGCAGCAGCCTACGACATCCAATCTTCCAGGCCAGGATGCTGGTCATCAGCGAGGGGAAAACGCAGCTGGCAGCCAGATTTCCCAATCATTCTCTAGCCAGTCATCAGTCCCGTCTCTCACCTACTCGTCATCTACCCTGGGATCCAGCATGTCCTCCCAACTCCCAGCCACCCAATCATCATTCTCGAACTACAACCAGAGCTTCAACAGCCGCTCCAGCTTCCTCAGCAATACCATCGATGACGGTGATTCCGACGTCACGGACCCCTTGAGTCCTGACTCGGACGCAGAAACTACAATCACAACGACCACGACAGCCACGACAGCCACAAACCGCGCGATCAGGAACATGCGCATTTTCAGCGGCAAGAACTCGCCTCGTGACCCGAAACGACCACCGGAGCTTGGCCAGGGCTTCAGCGGACTCAGTCTCGAGGATAATCCGAACCGGCGGACGACCCGGAGCCAGACACTGCGGCAGAGGCAAGCGAACCAGAGGTATCCGCTGCGCGGAGCCAAATGAACCTTCTCGCTATATCTTTCCCCTTTTGCGGTTTCTCGAGTCTCTGGTCGGAGTCTTTTTGTGTCAAGTACGTGCATTGCATTTCGTGGTCGTCGGGAGGGTATCAGTATGTTTTCTTTGTTTTTAGCCTCGTTCATTCATTCATAGGGTTCGAGATTGATTATGGGTACGAATGAATGGCTTCGTTCTTGCTTTTTCCCTTCTTTTCTTATAGTCTAGTCATGTACACCGCCTGGATGATGATCCGGTCATGATGTGATTGTGATACTTGCTGTACAGATTGTTGTTGTACGTGTTGTCGCTTATTCCGTTGGGGCTTGCTTTTTGCGTGTGTGCGCGTGCGTATTTGTTTTAGGATCGTGTTGTTGAGGTAATTATTGGTCTGTTCTGTTGAAGGGAAGGGAAGAGACCAGATATCCTACTTGTATAGCCGTTTGTCCTGGTACTATTTATATTGATTCAGACAAGAGGATCTACAGTGAGTAATGGAGATTGAAATTGAGAGTGAGACTGTTACATGGGACTCAGTACCTGGTAGTTCCTGGATTCTAATGGAAAAAAAGGG